>OGJK01000248.1_pt1 | contig 59339 bp, 54 predicted proteins | sample 1571961 | NCBI WGS metagenome assembly OGJK01 (sample SAMEA2582120, study PRJEB24529) | metagenome | biome: Human gut stool | place: China | collected 2011 | reverse complement strand
CAACAGCAGCTCCACCAATGTTTAATAACCCTATATAATTTCTACTATTGTAGATACAAAGAATGGGCAAAAGCAACATCGTTTAATAACCCTATATAATTTCTACTATTGTAGATTGAGACACGCTATCGTAGACCGTTTTTGAGTTTAATAACCCTATATAATTTCTACTATTGTAGATATCACGCTATCAACAGCAGCTCCACCAATGTTTAATAACCCTATATAATTTCTACTATTGTAGATCCTGAGTTGCCTTTGCTCTTAATTACGTTTAATAACCCTATATAATTTCTACTATTGTAGATTAATCTGTATGGCCCATAAGTGCGATAGTTTAATAACCCTATATAATTTCTACTATTGTAGATTACTCGTCAGCCTGTCCTGTCGCTGTGTTTAATAACCCTATATAATTTCTACTATTGTAGATGGAGCAGTTGCAAACGAATAGCGATTAGTTTAATAACCCTATATAATTTCTACTATTGTAGATGTTGAGAGATGTTTCTGTTGAAATGGGGTTTAATAACCCTATATAATTTCTACTATTGTAGATGTAATCCTGTATATAGAGAATCAGTTTGTTTAATAACCCTATATAATTTCTACTATTGTAGATACGGTAATGCCTTTAATCGTTGCCATAGTTTAATAACCCTATATAATTTCTACTTTTTTGATTAGATAAAAAGGTTACTTACACCGATTAACAACAAATTCATTTTGCTACAAAAATACAAGCCACACACAAACAAAAGCAGAGAGTCCGAAAGCTCTCTGCTTTTTATCGTTTTTTAACATTGTACCGAACCATTACAACAAAGCTACCTACATAGCTATGGGAATTATCATAAACAGAAAAAGTCACGACTGCATATGCAATCGTGACCGAGTTGGTGGAGATGAGGGGAGTCGAACCCACTATTTTAATCTTATTATGCCGATAAATACTGACTTTTTATTTAAGCGTGTTGGATTTTGTGTCGGATTAAGCGCACAAACTTCTGAATGTGTTACCGCCTGCGATACCGTCATCATTCAAACAGTGAGTCCGCTGATATGATGTAACTGCGGATTCTGTACCGTTACCGTAAATTCCGTCAAAACCATTCGGATCATATCCCTTGCAGATAAGCAATCCCTGTAAAACTTTGGTAATATTTCCTCTGCAGCCTTTTGATATAACAACAATTGCATTATGAGTTCCCACACCGTAAATACCGTCAACAACAAGGTTCATGCCGAACTGACGGTTAAGTTCTTTCTGGAGCTTCATAACCAAATGTTTCTTTGTGTCAGAACCATAAATGCCGTCAACCGTTGTGCCTACCCAAGCCTGCACAGCTTTAATGCCGGAGTATTTCGGCGTTGTAATCGTTGTTGCTGAACTGCCCTTATAGTTGGCATTAAATACAATGTCGGTATCAACATTACCATTAATTCCGTTGACCTTTCCGCTGTCGGAGCATTGCCAAATGTCGCAAGTCCGACACGGAGAACTTGTTCCCCATTGAGCAAGCCAAATTGCATATTGCTTTTTAAGTTTCTCGTAGTTAAGATAACTTGTAAACCAGCTTGCGCTTGCGTACACTCCGGCTGAATAACCGTGAACTTTGATGCACTCACAAAATGCTACTGCCATTGCTGTTAAGGCATCTTTACCGAGTTTGGTCTGAGAGCCAAGTTCTAAATCGTAAAACACGGGTAAATCAAGTTTTCGGCCGTTCAAGCAATAAAGGCAAGCACTTGCTTCCTTTTTCGCCTCGGCAACGCTGTACGCATACGAAAACCAATATACACCGACTTTAAGCCCTGCGGCTTTTGCGTTCTTGTAATGTTTTTCAAACTCTGCGTCCTTTTGGTAAGTTTCACGGCCAAAGCCGGCACGAATAATAACCGTGTCGATACCGTCAGCCTTGACCTTGTTGTAATCGACATTTGTTTGGCAGAAACTTACATCAACAGCAGTTACTTTGTTCATTGTTGTTCTCCGTTTCAACGCTTATTTTTTCAATTGTTGCTCTTAAATCAAGAATATTAAGATATCCTTTCATGTATACAAACTGTTCATGCAGTAATTCAAATGAGCAGTGCGGCTTGAACGGAAGTTTTCCTGCTTTGTAGGATTCAAGCATTCTCTGTAAACCGGTTATTCTTATAAGCAACTGTTCATATTCTGCTTTAAACCTTTCTTTAAAATCCGTACTCTTCATAAGCAACGCCGTATCGTTCAGAAGGTTCTTTCCCTTTTCAAGAAATGTGTTTTCAAAATCTTCTTTGGGTGACCACGACTCGTGACCGTCAGCGTGCTTAACATGATAACCTTCATCAGCCGGATTTTCGTCCGTAGGTATCTGCCAGCCTCTGTATGTATTGTAGTCGCCTCTTGTCATCGGCTCGGCTTCAATATTTTTAACACCAATATAAGTTTTCATAACTATTCCTCGCTTTCCTTAACTTCCGGCAAGCCACCGACACTTGTCAGCATTGAGAGAATGCCCGCAAGCAGTGTTGAACTTGCAACCATTACCCAGTTTACATCGCTCATTACTACCGCAACTGAGAGTGTTGCCGCTGCAGTCTGTGCCATTGTCTTTGCGGCTCTGATGAGTGCTGCAATCGCCCATTTCTTAATTTTCTTCTTATTCATTATTTTTCATCCTTTCAATATTTTTTAAAAAAGAGTTAAAACTCTTCTAATTATTTAAAATTTTCTGTACCTGCGCCCTGATTTTTTCGGGCACATCGTCGATTGTTTTTAGCCCCTTACGGATTAATTCCGCATAAATTTTCACCATTTTTACATCATCCCTTCGTATATTTCGCAAAGTGCAAGCTGAGTGTCGGTAAGCTGTGATTCGAGCGTTGAATTTCGCTTATCAATCAGCTTAATGTACTCGTTTTTTGTGTAGCGTACCTGATTATATTCGTACTCGGTATGACTTTCAACTTCTGACTGAACCTCAATTTCTGTGATGTCGCTGTTCACCCACACAGAATATTCGTCAATTTCGATTTTATTTGGCTTTACCGTGCTTCTTACCGCTCCGTAATCAACCATAACTATTTTTCCCCTCTTTATACTTTGGCAGTTGGTACATATAGTAAGCGACCGCCTATATTCCGAGAACGACTATTAGCATTGTGGTCACAAAGCCAATAGAAACCGCCCGCATAACTGACACTAGCCCAACTACCGCCAAACATGGCGATATGGCTGCCTTTTAAATTCTGTGTCACCCAAACAAAATCACCAACAGGAAGTGCAGAAGTACCACCAATTCTTGAAGGCATAAATAGCCAATCATATTCTTCTGAGCCATAGCCCATGGCGTTGATATAGCCATTTGCATTTGAAAGTGTAAATCCAACAGGCTCATAATTATCAGAGTGCTTTGTTTCATTAAATGTGAAATTATTTGCAATATAGGGTTGGCCGCCGCCCATAGAGCCATCGCCCCAAATGTTGACACCTTGGACGTGTTTCCAAATATTGCCCCACGGATTTTCAACTCCACGGTAGGAAATGGAAACTTTTCCGTTTGCTGTTTCGGTAGTTTGAACGCCGCCTTTTTCATTGATAGTTTCTTTTGCTTGACCTGTTGCATTTCCAAGGTCAGCGGTTGAGCCTGTCAAAGATGCACAGTTGTATGAACTGTTGTCTGAAATACTAACAACACCCTGACCTGCGCCTCTCTGCGAGCCCATTGTTCCAAGTTCAATCATCATCAGAAGTTGATTTGCAGAGGTAGCATGGATAGTTTCAAGGTGCCAGCCTGCCCCTCTATTCTGTGCCATTGTTTCAAGGTTCGCCTTAGTTCCGATTCCTTTTCTTAATCCGCTAATGGGCTTCTTTCCTGCGACTGAACATAGTAAATCGCCGTCCTCATAAGTGATAGATTCGTCAACATTATCGTTAACATAGGCTTTTGCAGAAACATCGTACATGCTTCCTTCATCAGCAGAAAAAAGGATGTAACTGATTTCATTACCGTTTTCGTCATAGAAAGCAGGATGAAGCTTAAAGCCCGTTTTGGGTTTTGCACTTACATAGTAGTTCGCTTTGCAAAGATGATAGCCGATTCCCGAAGCGGAGTTTTTTTCCAATTTCAGCGGAACTACCTTATAATAGAATGCAGGCTGATATACCATGGCCTGTCCATTACTGCCGTCTTCCGTATAGCCCTCATCGCCGTAGTATGCCACGATAGTGCCATCATCTGAAACATTACATCTTCTTCTGCCACCATACATTTGAAACTTGTTGAAATCTGCTCCTTGCGACAGTCCGACTGCACCTGCAAGCCGTTTGAATGTCTTATTTTCAAAATCAACACAAAGTCCTGCTATGTCTTCATCGGTGTAGCCAATGTAGGCTTTGATGTCCTCAACCTCGTTTGATAAGTCAGCTCCGTCTTTTCCGTCAGTTCCGACAACCTTTCCGAGATTTGCAGATGTGCCATTAGAATAGGTAAGTATCAGTTCGCCCGAAGCATTAATTTCGGCATTAGTTATCCCGGTACCGTCCTTACCGTTTGTGCCGTCAATGCCGTTTGTTCCGTTGGTGCCGTCTTTTCCGTTCTGACCTTTTTCACCTTGAACACCTTGTATTCCCTGTTCACCTTTTTCACCTTTTGCGCCTTTAAGGCTCGCAAGCCATTCATCTTCCGAGCCAATGAATCCGTGTTCAAGAGCAATTACATAGGCTGATTTAGCGTCAACAGCAGAAATGACATTACCATTAATCTTAATGCCGTCACCTGCAACAAGTCTGTCCTGCTTGCCCTCAAATTTTTTTAAAATCTGCTCATAAACAGTTGGCGTAGGCTCTGAGGGCATTTCACCCTCGGTATATCCTGACTGCACAACCGTGAACTGTGCGATGTTCGCTGTGTGTCTGTCTCCGCAAAAAGCCGATACATTAACCGTACCTGCGTTTCTTAAAACTTCCCACGGAATTATGCAAGTGTTGTTCTCGTCCAGTAACACTGAGTAAGCATTATTTCTTGCGCTGAAAATTGCTGTAATAGGTGCCGTCCAGTCATCCGAACGCACATCAAAATGTGCTTGAACATAGTTCTTGCTTTGGCTTGTGACAAGTGTACGTTTAACAAGCCGAATGAAACTGTGTGAGAGTGCAAATTCAATTGTAATCATTTATAATCACCTTTATCAATAGGGTGCGTTTGTAAGTTCATGACCTTCTCGTGCATATCGTCCATTGTGCCGTTTTGCCCAAGATGATGATATGACTGATAGCACTTATCATATGCATCTTTTGCATAAATTTCAATCCAGCCTCTTTCGATATATTTTTCGCCCGAGCGGATAAGCTCCGCCCTAAGCAATGACTGTGTGCCTTTGCCAATAGCCTTAATTTTGCTCCACTGCGTTTTTACTATCGCAACAATTGCTGCAAGAATAATGCCGAAAAGAGCCTGTAACCAATATTGTATAATCCAATCTATCATACGTTTGCACCTTCCAATATTTTTATTTTCTCTTCAAGAATTTTTAATCTTGCTTCCACCTGACCCTTTAAAACCTTTTGTCGATTTTTAAAGTTGACTTTGCAAGAAAGGCTTGCCGTTTTGTTTGCATTGAGCTTAATGCGGACAAATGATGCCGTACCGCTGACATTGCCTACAATGGTTGATTTTACTGTTTTGTTTAGCGCAAATTCAGTTAATCCGGCAATTGTAGCCTTCTTAGCATCGGCAAGCGTTAAAGTAACATCTGCTGTTGTCTTGCTAATGTCAGAAACAACAAAATCAAATACATTTCCGTCAAGAGTAATGCTCGAAATTGGAATATAGACATATGATGCAGAAGCGTATGCCGTTGAACAAGCTACATTCATTGTTCCGTCCACGACTGACACACTTAAATTAGTATTTGTCACGCTTGTATAGGTCCCGTCGGCAATATCTGCGCTGTTCGGTGAATCTTCAAGCACATCTGTCACCTTTGCTGTCTCACCGCCAAAGTCTGCATTGTTAAGGTTATAAAACTTAAAGATTTCATTGTAATCATCGGTAAGATTGGTGTCATAGACAAGACGCTTAGGATTAACATATGATGACAGTGTGCCGAGATTAATCGTAGTTCCTGCCGTGTTGCTAAGAGCGTAATACTCATTGTTTGCGTTCAGCACTTCTGCTTCTGTTGTTCCGTACTGATACATAACATCAAGTACAAGCTGATCGACATCTGTCATCATAGTAGGATTGAGCTTGATTGCCGATGCATCTCTGTAGTGACCAATTTTAAGGTTATCAACAAGAATGTTTCCGTACTTGTACTTGATGTTATTGTCATATCCCGAAATAATCGGAGAGAATACACCGTCAACGAAGCAATTGTTAATGCTGATATTGCACGGCTCATTACTGTACGGTTCGTCTCTTGACGACAACCTCTGATTAAGCACAATACCGTTGCCCTTGTATTTGCCGTACTTTGAGCTTTCGTCTTTTCCTGCACCGTAGAGTTTACAATTGTCAATGTAGTTAGTGCCGTTGTCCCAATCGAGAGTCAGACAGCTTGCATATCTGTTCTTGATAGTTGAATCCCTCAATGTCAACTTACCGTACTGCGCCTCAATTGCCGAGCCCCAGCTGTCAACATCGACATAGCAATCCGAGATATTGACATGCCTTGTTGAAATCTTAATTCCTCTTTTGGCACATCCCTTTATTTCACACCTTGAAATATTAATATAGCCGTCACCGCTGAAATTATCGGTCGGCCTTTCGATCAAGTAGATACCGTCACCGTCCGGCTTAACATCTCCGGAATTATATCCGTCAATATCATTAATTCGCACATTAACAATGTTACCGTGTTGACTGTACTCATTTCCTGCGCTTGTCACGCCAATGCCAAATGAATGAATGTATCCGTCTGGGCCGACAGTTCCGGCTTTAATGCCTGATATTTTTGCGTTTCTGACATTAAAGTGTGAGCAGTTCCGCAAGAAATTAATACCCGCCGCTGTTACCGATGAAGCATTGCCTGCATTAGATATATTAACATTATCTATGTTTGCGTTTTGGCAATTAATCAAAGTAATAATCTGTGACACTTTATTTTTGCCGTCAAAGTTACCGTCAATAACGGTCAGATTCTTACAACCGGTAAATTTGAAAAATGTACTTTGTACACTTGTTCCTGCTGAGTCTGTGTTGTCCGTGGATTTATTGCAATAAATAAATTCAGCATTATCACATATAATTGTCAGATTTTCAACATTTTCAAGTGCTAATCCGTTGCATTTATATGTTCCCTTCGGGAAATATAAAGTTCTGTTATCGAGCGGATAAAATAAAAGCATACCAAGAGTAGTGTCAGCGCCTGTGTTATCAACTCCGAGTGATTTGACGTTTAGCCATGTCAAATTACTTGCATCAACATTCGGATATGTGTTCATGAATTGATTCAGCGTATCTTTCAGTCTTGACGCCATACTGTTTACAGCCACTATAATTTTTTCAAAAAGGCTTATGCCAGTTGAAGCACTCGGCAACATACCTTTCTGCCTGTTGATTCCCACAAGATTTGTGTTGAGTGTTACCGTATTACCGCTGTCATCTGCATAACTACCGGTCAGGCTGAAATAGACTTTATCCCCCTCAATCTCTGACGGTACGTCAAATACTGCTGTTTTATTCTCGGTCAAACTGACGGTGCTTTTTACGATATTATCTTTTTCACTCATAAAGTTGGCCGTAACAAGAGAGCAGTTATCCCAGTCACGCTCTTCAAAATAGCATTTGATTTTTGTGTAGTTTCTTTCGCCGCGGACGGGATTAAATCCGTCTCTGCGTTTCAGGGTATTTTTATAAACTTCAAATTTAAGTGTGTTCATAACACCGCCCCCTATCGTTAATTACATTATATAGTTTTCTGCGAGCTCAAAAAAGTTAAAAACCACACAAAAAGGACAGCGTTTCCGCTGCCCTCAATTTGTTTATTTGCTTTGTCGCTTTTTGATTTTATCCTGATATTTTCTGAGAGCTGATTTAAACTTGCTTTCAGAGCCGTATATATTTAGCAACTGTCTGTACAATGTGTGTGTTGTATCGGCATCGTTGCTCTTACTCGCTTGAATGTACTGCTCAAACATCGGGTCTGTTCGGCTTGCACTCTGCATAAGCTTTTTCATTTGATTTTTTGTCTTACCTTTATGCTCCATAAGGTATTTTTCAACCTTTTCATAGTTTTTGGCATCGCCGTTCTTCAAATACTCAAAAGCGTCAGTGTACTTATACATTAGAGCGTCATCGTTACCGGTAGAGTCAAAAATACTTTCTTCTGATTTTTCATCATCTGTCGATGATGACATTTTCTTCCAAATGTATTCTGCCCCCTGCTCCGTAAAGCCTTGGTTGTCCACAAGGTCAGATTTTGCGTCATCTTCGTCTGTTATGCCCTCTTTTTTCATATTAGCAATAATATTACTTATAACCTTGTCAGATGCTTTAATAACATCATCCTTACCGAATCCATAGGAAGAGACCTTGTTAATGAGGCTTTCATAAGTGTTAAGGTCACCGTTAGCTCTTGCTACTGCCGCCTTTTCAACATCATCATTATTCTTTGATAATGCTGTTATGACTTTCTGCTCAAGCATATCACGAGCCTCTTTTTCGGTTTTACCCTTTGTACCCATTATTGTGTTGACATACAGCTGCTCGTAATATTGAGCTTTGTCAGTATCTCCGTCAATCGTAGCGTTAATCATCAACGGCACAAGCACAGTTGTATTAATATTTCCTTTATTGTCGGATATAATCTCACCTCTGCCTTTTGTCAGGTCGGTAAAGTATGAGGTTAAGCTGAGGGCCATTCTCTTAATATTACTTGCCGGCAAGCCAAAACAATCACCTAACAAAGTAGCTGCTAAGATATACTTGCCCTTTGAAATGTTTTCAACGAAATTATTAACATTTTCAAGGCTCATAGAGTCCAGCCCATAAAACGGTCTATCGTTGTCAATCATATGGGCAATGGCACTATATGCTGTATCACCAAAAGTAAAAGTGCCGGCAAATGACTCCATGCTGTAATCAAGAATGCTTTTGAAAATGTTCTCAGCTGTCACATTTCCCTTGTCATCTCTTTCATCATCCCACTTATGCCACAGGAGCATATTAACTAAAGTGGTTAAACCTCCTATAAGTAAAGCTGATTCTGTTGCGCCAATAAGAGCTTTAGCAAATTTTTTCATAGCCACTTTTTTGGCGCTCTTATTTTCAGCAGATTTTGACAATTTATAGTCATTGCTTTTAGTGCGGTATTCCATATAAGAATCAATGATAGTGTTGCCGATTGCCATTGTTTGGGAGCGAAAAGCATTCATCGAAAGAATTTTTAAATAATTGTTTCTAATGAATTGTGGCTTTGATGTTACCATATTATTAGGCTGAGTTTCATCAACACATTTTCCAAATTGTCTGACAACTTCTTTATAAAAAGCATCACTACCTTTTTTTAGATTTGTTGTTCGTTCAACATGCAACTCTGCTGCTTTAAGCAGGCAACCAACAACATATCTATCAACCTTGCCCATAATGTCCATTTTGCTTTTTGTGCCGCCAACAACACTGGCTTCCCTGCTGAGCTCACCAACCACTGTTCCGTTACCCTCTGCTCTGTACCACAAATATGGAGTGTATTCGGCATATTTTTCAAGGTCAACTCTCCACATTCCACATGCAGAAGCTATTGCAACATTTTTTGTGCCGAAATAAGCATTTGCTGTAGGAAATGCGGCAAACTGTTTAATCATTGCTCCGGGATTCAGCAGAAGTGCTGCGCCCATATAGTTACCTTGCATGCGAGTCAACAAGTTGTTGTCAATTGTGTCCTTTGATTTTTGCAGGTCTCCCATGAGCTTATCAATATAATGCTCTGCAGCCTTACCAAATTTATCCATAATAGCTTCATGCACAGTTGTGCCGTTAAGACTATTAGTATTTATCCAGTTATACACTTTCTTGAAGTTCTCAATTGGAGTCGTCAATCCGCACCATTCGGCAACACTGTTTGCGTGTCTGTTAAAAACTCTGAATACATCATCAATAACAATAGGCGCATATGAGGTTTCTCTTCGTTTAACAAATCCTCTGCTTTTCATTCTAAGGTCATTAAACTCGGCTGAAAAGTCTTTCTCATATGCAGCGCCGTCACCGTACACGGAAATAGGGAAATAGTTTCTAACAGTAGCAATAAGCATTCCATATTTTGACATACTTACTTCGTTGATTTCCTGTTGAAGTTCGTTATTAAGGACTTCGCTAATCGCTCCTGAAATTTCTCTGAGCATTTTATTGCTCTCAACATATCTCTTGATGTGTTGTAAATCTTCATAAGTAAATCTTACTTTGTGATGATTTTCTGATTTTGCTTTTTCCTGCTTGCTATGTCTGCGACTATTAGCACTTTCTAAATCTGGGAGCACGGTATAATGATTAAGTCTGTCGGCAAGCAAATGTCGTCTGCCTGATGATTGTTGATCTGTAAGATAGATTGACATTATAATGCCCTGACTGACCTTAACCCTTTCGCCTGTTTCGGTATCTCTGAAATCAAATTCCTTAACATCATTCTTTTGTATTTTTGCCAAATCTTTTTCAGAGTACTGATACGCGACACTTTGAACCTTGGTATAGGCTTTCTGCATTATTTTTTCGCGCTTAACATCTCCGTCATGCAAATCCCTAAAGAGTTTTGCAACAATGCTATCGTCATTATATCCGCTCAGAAATCTGCCGTATCTTACCGGGTCAAGGCTTGTTGCAACAAATCTATTACTTAACTCTTTCATATCCGATAAAGCGGCATTGATTTTATTGCCAACGGTGTTTTTACTTAAAACATTGATATTGACACCCTTGTTGTAATTTACATTTGCAATTTCATCAAGTGCTTTTGCCGCTGCGCTTGCAATAGATTTTCTTTGACCGTTAACGATGATTTCTGTAGCTTGTGTTAAAGAGGCTTCAAGGGCCGTCATTGTGTCATAGAGCAATCTTAAATCAGCTGAATCCAAATCGAAAATGTTTTTATATCCTACTTTTATGGGCTTGCCGTCGGCATCGTACTTTGTTTCACCGTTTTCGTCGGTTGCATACTCTGCAAATTGATCTGTAATTATTTCAAGCATTTTGGCTGTTTGCTCGTCGTATGCAATTGAGTTAATGTCAATGTATGAGTACTGCATACCTTCATGTGTGGATTTATCTTTGCCGGAAGATTCAGGTGCTAAAGACTTGTACTCTTCATACAAGTTTCTTACCTGTTCACCGATTTCAGCGACATTGTTCCATGCTCCGAAATATTTCGGTATAGTTTTTTTCCCACCATTCTTATATTGTCCGGGGTCAGCAGATTCTTTAAATCCTATCAATACATTAAGTATAGGTCGTTTGAGTGACTCGGGGATATTCTCGGTATTTTTTGACTTGACGTCAAACTTTTTAGCCAATTTGTCAAACTTTTTCCCGAGCATTTGCATATATTTTGTTTGCTCTCTTTTTTCAATATATTGAGCCCTAAAGGTATCTTTGACGGTCTTAATAATGGCTTTTTGGTTTTTACTTAACTCTTCAAGCTCGTGGATTTTATCACGATACTTTTTTGCTTGTTCTGATTTTGTATCTTTCAGAGCATTATATGCCTGACGGTATTTTTCGCGTTGTTCGTTGTATTTGGCTTTCTGTTCAGCAATGTCAGTCTTATAATTTTCGATAGTTTTTTGATTCAGCGCAGTTTTTGCTTTTTCGGCCTGTCTCAATGCCTTGTTAATATCTCTAAGTTTTTTCTTGTCAATATTATTCTGCATTACTGCCGCTTTACCTTGCTGTTTGAGGTATTCGGCAGTTGTATCAAACGCCATTTGAATTGCCGCTGCATCAATAGTGCTTTCGCTTTCAAACTTACCGTCATATGTTGCCACATACTGCGGTGTAAGCACATAATTCATAATATGGTCAAGCATACGATAACCGCTGTCGCTGTCCCAGTCGAAGCCGTCCTCTATCAGAAGCGACCTGCCACCGATATTTTCAAGGTGTGAGCCGATATCTTCAATGTACGAACCAACTGCATTACCGTTAATGCCTTTTGCGTTATGCTCTAATTTGACATTAATCTTACCAAACAAGGCTTTTTTGTATTTTCCAACGCTGCCGTAATTTTCTTTGATTGTGTCGATTGCGTTCTCAGGAATAAGCAGAGTTGTGCCTCTCAACTCGTCACGAATTTCTTTGGCCCACGCTTCATGCTGTTCGTCCAGCTGTGTCGAGTATTGCAATGCTTCACGGCATTTCAATACAAAACTTTCAAAGGCATCAGTAAAGTTTGACTTATCATTCTGTACGGAATCAATGAATGTATTCAAGGCATCAACATATTCAGTAACAAGCGAGTCCGTTTCAGCATTAGGATTGATGTGGTAGCTTCTCATTACAGACTTGACCATATTATAGATTTTCTTCTGCTCAGGCTTAATACCCTTGCCGGCAAGCAAACCCTCTTTAACATTGCGTGCCGAATGATGATATATCTGCTCAATGGTCAGCTCAGGGTTGTTTTGGTCAATTACCTTGTCAAAATCAATGTGCTTATCGTCAGCATAATCAAAATCAAATAAATCATCATACTCTTCATCAATCGAAAATTTCAGAGTATCGTGGATAACGCCTGTTTTATCAGTGTATTCGGTGTTTATAGCTTTACGGGCGGCATCTGCTCTCTGACTTTCGTCAGCATACTCATACAGAGGGATATTCATTCTTTTAAGAGCTTTTTTCAAACTCTCATCTGCGTCTGCTGGGATTACCGCCGCCATAACTTCATTAAAGCCTACTGCTCTGTGAGGCTTCGCCTCAAAGTATCTTGTAGGTATATTAGCAATTTCATCTCTTACTTTAAAAAGTTTGTCAACTGTACTCTTTTTCAATGCAGGATAATACTGCTTGAGATAATTGTAAACACCATTTTTCGTCTTGCTTTGCTTAAAAGCATCAACAATATTATCACTTGCAATAAGAAAATCATTATTATAACTACCGCTGTTAGATACCTCGTCTATTACGGGGGTAAGGATTTCAATTATCTTTTGTTGATTTTCACTCTGTTCCTCTTCGCTTAATTCCTTAATGTTTCCTTTGTTTTTGTGAATTTCATCAATGCTACCGAATTCCTGAGTACTAAAAGTAGAGGTATAGTTTACACCACCAGTGAAAGAGTCGCCAACTGAACTTGCTCCAATCTTCATTGCTTTAACAACATTATCTATATTATAGATATAATGAGTTTCATCGAATGACTTTAAGTTACCTTCATCATCATATGGGTCAACATCATCTCTCACTATATATTTTTCTCCGAAAACATCTTCTGAAAGAATTTGTTCTATGTATTTTTCAAATTCCTCTTTGTGTTCCTTTATTGCATTTACAACTCCGTCATCGTACGAAAAGTTATTTATTTCTTTTTGCACATTACCTTTCGCATATTCTATTGCGTACTCAATTTCAGCTTTATAAGAGTTATAAATTTCTTTTGATTTTGCACAATTATCAAGTATTTTATTGAACCTCTGAATATTTTTGTTAGCTAAACTTTTAATTTTACAACTATCATAATAATCGTTTAGCAATTTATTTCTAAAATCTATATCATTAACGAGCTTATCAAAAGAACAATTGTTCTTTCTCAAAAACTTCTTTACTCCAATATCAGTAAACATTTGAAATCTCGGCTTTTTATCGTAAGCAACAGGAGTAACCTCAATATTTTGCTCTTTCAAAAATGCTTTCCGTACATTTAAATCCTTAAAGAAGTTCTTTTTTATTCTTTCTTTATCGCTCGTATTGAATATATTAGCTTCAAGATAAGCCTCATTTAAATGTACTCTTTCTGAGATTTTTTGTAACTCTTCATCTTTTATCTTTACTTCCACCTCAGGAAATGTACTTGTCCACGCATCACGGTTATAAACTTTGTTTCGGCTGTCTGCCTCAGGGTCAATTGTATCTTTATTAAATAAAAGAGTAACATCACCAAAGTTATCGTGAAGATTCTCTGCTTTTTCGATTGCTATACTCGGTACAGGCAAGCCTTCTCCGTTAAAATCGTTGATAAGGTTCATAAGATTCTGTGAACTTATATTGTGTGTGGCCACAAGGTCTTTATCTTCCTCATCAAGCGAGAATTTCTCAACATCAATCTTCTCACCGTTCTGAACCTCTGTTTGGTCGGTGATGTTTTCTCTTGCGGTGTCTGCCGCCTCAGAAAATCTTTGAGCGAGGTTTTCAAGAGCTTCAAGGTCTTTTGCAAAGGCTTTTGCTCCGTAGTTTTGACTTTTGTCGATGAGCCAATCCTTTACTTTTGCAATCAAAGATTTAATTGCCGCTGCAATTTTAGATTTATTCTGCTTCGTGCTGAGGGCAATATTGAGAGCCTTTTCGTCTGAGGCAATGCTCATAAGTGTGTCGCATACAATTTCTTCCAGTGCGGCATCTCTTGTGTTTTCGCCCTCATCGGCCTGCAGTCGGTTGCCGTACCTCTCAATAGTGCGGTCAATCATCTTGTTAAGGTCAACACCCTTGCGTACAAGATAGTCTGACACAAAGTCACTTAATGTTCGCCACTCGGTCGGGTTAGTTTTCTTAATCATATGTCCGGCTTCGTGTAAAGCTGTGGCAAGGATTTTCTGACTGCTGATTTCCGAACTAAGGATAATGTTGCCGTCTTTTGCAACACCGTTCACTCCGTCAGCAAGGCGGTCCGAGATAATAATGTTTCGCCCCGTCTTTTGTGAAAGGTTGCCGAGTGTATTAATAAGCTCCTGCGAAATGTGTGAAACTTCTGTGCCGCTGTCTGCATACACGCCCACACCGCTTGTGTCTGCTCTGCCGTTGCGGTTGATTAACTCGGTCAGTCTGTTGGCATGGTGCTGAGTGTTAATGTCAACATCTCTTCTGCCGGTGCTTAAAGCCTGACTTACAATCTGTTCACCGAGAATATTTTTAAGAATTTTATATTCCGAGGTTTCTTTTAAAGAATCAAGTTTAACGCCCTCTCTGCCAAAGCTGTATGCGGCTGAATATGCTCTGTTATATTTATAGAGCATTTCGTCATCGCTCATTTTCTGTGCCTGCGGACTTTCTCTCCATTCTTCAAAGTTTGAAATATAATTCCTCGCGCCGTATGTATCAAATTCGTTTGCGCTGTGAACAATCGTATCAAGCTGACTGTCAGAGAATGTTATGCTGTCCGCATTAACCTGCTTGCCGTCATTTGTATTGAACACAAGTGTATTTTCTTCGTCATTGCGATTGGTCTTAGCTGAGCTTTCAAGGCTCTTTAGCGCAACCTTGACAACCTTGCCCGTTGAAGTATCTGTTGCGATAATACCGTTCGGGTGATTCTTACCAAAAGCATATGCACCGTACATTTTGCCGATAGCCTCTGTATCGGCTTTTTTTGTTGCATTGATTACAGCCTGTTCTGCGTTCTGCTGTCCGTTCTGAGCCGTGTCCTGCACATTCTGAACTGTGTTCTGCTGTGTAGGACTCTGTTCGTTCTGAACATTAACGGCCTGATTACTCTGCTCTTGTGTGTTCTGCTTTTTAACCTGCGCAATTTTGTTTACAAGTTCGGGATTTTGGGCAATCTCTCTGTTGATAAGATACATAAGATTGCCGACATCTCCGGCACTGATTTTTCCCTCGTTATCGTTTTCAACAAGTTTTTGCATATGTTTAGCATAGTTATATGCTCTATCGTTTTTGTCGGTTGCAAGACCTTGCCTGATGAGCAAATCAAGGTCAAAGTTTTCATCGGCCATAACAGCTTTACCAATTTGTGCGTTGCTCTCTTTATTTTGTGCCATATCAATTTTTGCACCTGCAAGATTAATTCCTGCGGTAGCAAGGTTAAGCACACCGCCCGATATTGCTCCGCCGGCAAAATCAAGTCCGACACTCTTCCAAAAGTCCCAGCTTGCGGCATTCTCCGCCTCTGCCTCACTCATTCCCTGTTCCATATAATTCTTCTTAGTAAGGTTGTATGAAGATAAGTCCTTGTTTATTGCGTCATCTGTAAGCCTGTTTGCAAGGTCAGTAAAGGCCTCTTCCGAGCCTTCAGTAAATGCACCTTTAAGCACATTGCCGACAGCCGCACGAAATGTGCTTTTTCCGCTTGCCTTAAATGCTGAAAGCTGTTCCAAAGATACCTTTTCAAAAAGGGTTTCTGCAACGCCTGCCGCAATACCTGTCTTGACTGCGTTGTCAATTGTACCGCCATTGTTGATTACATCATTCGCTGCACCGACTCCGGCACTTGTGCCCATAATGCCGAGTGACAAAGCCTGTCCGCCCGGAACGGCATTGAGCGGTAACAAAGAGGCAAAGTCAGCCATACTCATTCCTGTGTTATAAAGGAATGAACCGAAATCATTGTTAATATTGTCTGACACTTTCGCACGCATAGCGTCAGATATAGCCGTACCTGTTTCCTCGGGGTTAATATATCCGTCACCGCCGTTATATTTCTTATCAATGTCGGTTGAGATATATTTTACTGCATCGGGAACAGCCCCTGTGAGCCTTACTCCCACGCTTTGGAGTGAGCCGAGAACAGGATGTTTGTCGGCGTAATCTGTATATACTCTTGTAGTTTCCGCTGCACTTTCGGCATCTCGTTCTCTCTTGTACCATTTATATAGGGATTCGGTATCATAACCTTCTTTTTTCAGATTATTGAAATCCTTTACAATCTGTTTGCGTTCTTTTCCTGATAGTTTGTTTATGTAGTTGTAGTCATCAAGAATAACCTGATTTTTAGCACCATCAGTATTTTCTTCACTTCTGACTAAACTTTGATTACTGCTGTATTCCTGCAAAGCATAATATTTCTGCAAAACAGTTTTTGCCTTGATGTCGTTATTAATAATATCGTCGTACTCTTTTTTCTTCTGTTCAGTGAGTTTTGCATTGTCGATTGCAGTTTTTAATTTTCCCTGTTCATCTTCAATTGCTTTAAGCCGGTTATATGCCTGTTCTTCATCTCTCTGATTCCACAAGCTGTTAGCTTCTTTATTAAGCTGATTATTATAATCTTCCAACTCCTTACTTGATGAGTTGTCATACATATGCTTGTTCAGCCAGTCAAGCTCTTCTGTTGTTGCGTGTATGCGTGCATTCTGCCGTTGTTCAAGCGTAGAGTTTTTATATTTATCTGCATACATCTGTTCTTTCTCTGCCTGTTCTGCAAGTTTTGCGTTTTCAGCTGCCGCAGTTTCAGCGTTCTGCTGATTTATTTTTGCTTGATTGTTGACTTTTTCAGCGATTGCATTATATTCCTTTTCTATGGCTTTCGCTGTTTTGGTGTCGTTATTTTTAATGGCGGTATTGTAATCATCAGAAAGAGCTTTGACTTTATCTTCTAAAGGCTTATTTGGATTTCTGATGGTTGCTTCAAAGTCTGATTGAGCTTTCTGAAAATTAAAAGACTTGTTTTGACCGTTTTTATTTTTTATGCCGGAGTCTTTTATTGTATCAATATTTGTTTTCGGCAAACCGAGAAATGGTTCGCTATTTTTTGATGAATTTTTATTACCAGTTTTAACAGCAGTATCGCTTGTAGCCGTTTTGTTAGCTTTTGATGTTATCAAACTACTGTTTGTACTACTTGTGCCGTTTGGTAATTCGTGTTGATGCTGAAATACTTCCTGCTGAATCCATTCGTTGTAAGATGCAATCTGTACTTTACCTTTATCATTTATCATTCTGTAAGGAGCAGAGGTATGCTGAATATAATTATCAGAACGATCAATACCGTTGTGATAAAAGTTTCCGCTAATCTTGCCGGCTTTAAAATCTCTTAAATCGTCGCCTGCGGTTCTTTTTCTTTGCTGTGCCATATATACAGTCCTCACTTTTTCTTCTTATTTATCGGTAGTTCGTTCCACTCTTTTTCCGATAAATATTTTGTTTTTCCGTTTTCGTCCGTAGTAACTCTTGAAGTTGACGTTTGAAAATAATCAGTGTTTTTACCGATACTCATTGAGTTCGGACCGCCGTAGTGGTCATCATTAAGCGTACCGCCGTTTTTGCTCATCCTGTCAAGCGTGCTTGTCAGGTCAGCCGTGCTGACATTGAGCTTATCGGCAATATAATCCATTTCGTCAAGCGTGATGTAGCCGTTATAATAGCCCTGTGCAAGTTGACCGACTTTGTAATTATACTTAGCGTTTTTAAGGTCATAGGCGTCCACAAACTTGTCATATGCCGCTCTGTATCTGCGGTTATCCTCTTTCTCCTGTGCTTTTTTCTGTGCCTCAACCGCTTTCTCCTGTGCTTTTTTCTGTGCCTCAACCGCTTTAACATATGCCTCATATGCCGCTTTGTTCTTTTCGTATTCAATCTTTTGACTGTTCTCACGCTCTGCCTGTGCATTTTGAGCGAGCTGATTGGCACTTACCGTGTCATACAAATAGCGTTGACTGTCTGCTGCTCTTGCTGATGAGAGATTATTTACTGCTCCATTAAGTTTGGTGGAATAAACATCATTGTTAGCACTGTCAAGGTTGACATCTGCCTGTCTGTCGGTTGAGTACCTGCTTGCAAGAAGATTAAGATAGTTCTTGTAGTCTCCTACCGTGTCACGATTACGGCTGTAATCTGTACTCTCAAGCGTGTTATAGAGGTTAAGCACATTTGCGTTTTTCTCCTGCTTTGCTTGATAGTCCTGTTGTGCAAGTCCTCTAAATGTACTTTCTGCGTCGCTTATATTGCCCATACGCTCATTGTAAACCTCGTCTGCGACTGTATCAGCATAGGTAGGATTGTAACCGCCTGCAAGCTGATTAGCTGTATTACGGCTCGTATCTCGTGCCATAGCGGCATTCTGCGCAAATTCCTTGCGGTACTGCTGATATGCCTTGTCTTGCATCGGATCATATTCAAATCCTCTTCCTGTCAGATAGTTACTTATGGCGTCATCTAACTTACCGCTGTAAGTGCTTTTATAGTTGTCAGCCTGTCCTGTCGCTGTTGATTCTGCACCCGCAAGAGCGGCGGCACTCTGCTTAGTGTCACCGCTCACCGTCTGACTCGGCACTTCATTCATAAGCTCGTTGTAAATTTTTTCTTCACTGTTCACGCTCAATGTTCTCACCTCACTTTATTTTTACCTGACTGTTCAGATAATTGTAATAAGCGTCCGACTGTCTGCGCTGACTGTCAATGCTTGACCTTGTGTCGGCACTCAATGTGTTATGTTCATACTGTGCCTCGGCAAGACTTCTAATGTCGGAAAGATTACTCTGTGCCGCTGACATTTGTGTCTGCCAATGAGCAAGTTCATTTTGAAAGTTACTCATATCAAGGCCTTTGCTTGTGCCGTACTTGTTTTCGTAATAGGTCATAAAGTCGTAATCATCCGTTACGCTGTCCCTGTATCTCTGATATTGCGTATTATCAAGGTTCTGCAATACGCCGATTCTGTTCAGCGTATCTTCCTGCTGTTGCTGATAACTCTTGTAGGCTTCATTTTTTAATGTCGGTACCTTGTTTGCAAGCTCGTCCATATACTCGCCGAATGCCTTTTGTCCTGCCGCCTGTGAATAAGTATTGCTGTAACCGCCTGTGTTAGCTGCATAACTTCCCTGTACGTTCTCCTGTGCAACCTTGCCCTCACGGGTATATTTTTCTTTCGACTGTTGATACTCAGAAGAATTTTCAGGTGTCCAGTCAAATTTATTTTTTTGGTATTGATTCGCAAGCTCGTCAATTGTACCCTTGTACTTGCTCGTGTATCCCTTATTGATTTTATCTGTGTAGGAATTAGCGTAGCTGTCAGCCTGCTGACGAGCCTGTCTTGTGTCGTAGCTGTCAGCGTATGTCGGAGCTGATGAGGCAACACGGTTGTAGTTATTAACCGCATTGTCAACATCGCCTGTTCCATAAACCTTGTATGTATAAGCCATTATTTTTCACTTCCTTTTTGTGACTGTCCGATTGCAGAAAGAAAATCATCTGTTATGTTGTCGCTGTCAATGTTGCTTAAAACAAAAGCTAACTGTTCATACATATCGTTTAGATAGTTCCGCATCTCCCCTATATCGTTGGTTGATGGAGGTGGGTCAAGTTTAAATGTAGCCACGCTTATCACTTCCTCTGCTGTGCTCCATGTCAATTCCGTATATTTCGACCTGTCCTGTTCCTACAAGTTTAAGCCGTAAATATTCCGCTCTGCGTAAAGCTACGGCGAATACTCTCGGCTTTTTCTCGCTGTAAAGCATTTCCGATACTTTCTTCCATTCGCCGTTGTCCTTATACTGTACAAACAAGCTGACCTTTGCTCCTTTTTCGGCTTTAGCGCCGATTCGGATTTTTCCGATATTCTTCACATTAAATTCGCTGTCATAAAGGTCACCCGTTTCTGCAAACCACTCAAAGGAATCTTCCTGTTGATACTCATATTTCGTATTGTCAACAAGAAGATTGTCCGCTTTATCAGGACACATAATGTTTTCTTTGGTATCGTCAAGCCAATACAGAACACCGTTGTATGTGGTGCAGTCAATCATCTTGGTGTCATCTTCCTTGTGCCACAAGCCTTTGTCGGTGTCATACACAAGAAGTTCATGTTCTCCGTCATCTCTTTCGGCAGATATGTAGTATTTATTTCCGTGCCGACCGCCGACTGCGTTCTTATAAGTATGACCCCACAAAGATTCTTCGCTGATGAGAGCCGGCAGGCTACCGCTCTGATAAGCATATACACCGTTATGCCCGAGATAAAACAAGGTTGAGTTAATGTTGACAAGGCTCTTTTCGCTTCCGATTTCGACACCGGGAACATTGTATTCACCGAGAGTAAAGTTACTCGGCTTTGTTCCGTAAATTTTCAGAGCGTAGTTTTCTTTGAAGAAAATAACGCTGTCGCCCCGTGTTGCAATACCAGTAAACTTTCCTTCTTTTCCGCAAGTCATAGCCCAGCTGTCTGTACTGATTCCGTCACTGTATGCCTGCCAGTTGCGTTCATCACCTTGTTTACAACAATATATTTCGTTTGTGTCTGAGGAGCAACACCACAAGCGGTTTTGAATTTCCACGATTTTTCCCTCGTCAAAATCGGGAGAGATTCTTTCAACTGTGACCGTTCCTGTGTACGGCACGCTTGATTCCAATTCGCACTTGATTACAAGCTCATTTTTTGAAACGTAATAAACCTTGAAAGTTTTCCCGTTAAGGTTTTCTATATAGCTCTTATCGGCGTAGCTTTCGGCATCTGTGCTGACAAGAGAGTCAGTTAATCCGCTGATTTTAACAAAATCTCCAGCTTCAATATGCAATCCAATGTTTTTGGCTCTTATTGTCGTATAATTAAACTTTTGGGGCAAGTTTTTGAATTTCAAAAGCCTATTCTTTTTATAGGTACTGTCCTTCTTTTCAATTCCGATAACAGAATAAAAGTTGTTATAACTTTCAATTACCGTGCCTATCTTAATATCATTTAAGCTGAATATATCAACCATGTCTTTATTACTTGTCAACTGATATTTGGTGTCGGTTAAATCGTTGTTGGTATATAAAGTTACGCTCGGTCGATAATTCTTGTTTGCACTTGCGTCATAATATGAACGTGTAATTGAACATAACAAATATGCATAATCAAATGTCAAGGCATCAAGTTGCAGATTACTCTTTGTTTCTACTCGTGCGCTCAAATCTTTATTCCGGCAATCAATCATAGTCACCTTCTTGTCGCTCATATTGACCGAGAATTTCTCGGGGAATACTACGACCTTGTTACCGTATAAAACAATATGGTGCTGTTTGGCAGCATCAATCTCATCAATCTTTGTAACCTCTGTCCCGATATGCAGGTTTTTGTCAGAGTCAATATAAATAAGCCCTGAGTTAGCCGACAAAAGATTTGAGATGATTTTGATTTGGCTATCGGAAGTAATTCGGGAACGGTTTGCTCTCGGTGCAAGCTGCGGGTATTTATCAGAAGTCATATTTTTTAAATCTTTGAACTCTGTGTAAATACTGCTTGACGAGCTTGAAACCCTTGAAAAGCCTGTGTTCGGACTTCGGTTAAGTCCTCTGAACATGCTGATACTCGTTGTATCTCTCCTCGGTATGTTTAATTCGGGTAGCATATTGTCACCTCTTAACCAACGTGAAAGTTATATCTTTTCTTTTGCGGGTGCGTTCTGAACCACCACACTCCAAAATCCTGCCTCAGCTGATTATACACGCTCATATCAACGGAATATCTTTCGGCCTCTTCGTAGTCCCTGTCAATCTGTGCAGCACAATAAACCTCGTACATCCTATCATAAGGAGCAGGTGCAAGCAGTTCAAAGTCACGATCCGTATCAATCTGATAGTTACCGTATGTTCCAACGATGCAATTGTCACCTTCGCGATTACTTATTACATTGCTGATGATTTCCATCTCAGCCTCGTTAATGTAGCTTATAATGTCCTCATCGGACACATCATATCCTCTTTTAAGATTCCTCACTCTTTCAATTACCTTGTCAATTGTCATATGATCACCTCTCTAATATCTGTGTACGCAAAAACGCAAAAAGGCGGAAGCTACCGCCCCCGCCCTTCTGCGAATTTTCTGTAAGGAGTACAATTTATCCCTTGTTATTGAATTAGATTCTGCCCTCGGCAATTGCCTGCTGGGCAATCTCGGCAGCCTTATCCTGCACACCCTGAGCAAATTCAGCCTGCTTAATCGAGTTGTCAATAATCTCCGCAACCTTGCGTGGAATGTTTGTTTTAACACCTCTCGGAACAGTGTACTGAACTCCGTTGATATTGACTTCAATGTTCTTGTTTGACTTCATCGAACCAGTCGGAGCGATGTACTCAACAAGTTCTTCGCTTTCCTTGTTTGCCTTTTCAATCAGCTTTACAAGTTCCTTGTCCTGCTTGATTTTCTCTGCCTTGCTGTCTGTCGGCATACTCTTCTTGATTTCCTGAAGCTCGTCATACATTCCAAGGAGCTTATCAAGCTGAGATTTTTCGATTGTTACAGTTGTTGCAGTATCGGCAGTAGTTTCCGCTGCCGATACTTCTGTATTCTCTGCCGTCTCTGCGGCTTTCTTTGTTGTTGCCATAAGTTATATACCTCCCGATCATGCGACAGCCGGAGAAGCTGTCTGTGCTACTGTGTTGAGAGATGAGGCTGATTCGATACGAACCATTCTCGTCTGACCGATGATGCCGACGCCGTGAGTTGTTTTCCAACCTTGTGTAGCTCTTTGATTGAGTGGGTCAGATGTACCGCCCGAACCAAAGCCCTTAACGATGGTCTGAGTGCCTTCGCCCTCAATCTCAACAGTAACATATGCGTCTTTGGCAAAGACAAGCGTTGAATATACATTTGTCTTGCTTGCACCTGCACCGGTAAATACCTTAGCAAAGTTTGACTGTACAAACTTGATATTGCCGATTGTACCGATTTCGCCTTTGTAGATTTTTTCTACATTTGCGTATTTTACTACGCTGATAAAGTCCTTGTTCGAGATGATGTCAAACTTAGTATTTGGATGGATAATAGCCACATAGCTTTCGCCGATAGGCTCTGCGTTCTGACACTCAAGATAGTTCAATGCTCTGAAAATTGTATCAATAGTCAGCTTGCTTGCGGTAGTGATTGCTGCACGGCTTGCCACTTCCGTAACTGTACCGTCAGTGCCTACAGCCGGTGCATAGATTACGCTTGTACCAGCATTAAGAGCCTCACGGTCAATCTCTTCAATGGAGCGTCCTGCCTGTGAAGCAAGCTCCTCACTGTCCTTGGTCATAACATCATCACGGCTGCAAAAACTTGCCCAGTCTGTGATAGGTGTATATGCGCCGTACTGATTCACCGCAATTTCAACGTAATAGAAACTCATCTTATTACCGACAGGAGTAATGCCTTCCTGCAACGGTGTTGTTACTGTCGGGTACGGTGAAATACCTCTCTTGTTGTAGATGTTGCCCGACTGCTTCGGAATTGTGTCATGCTCACCAAACTGACCGTGAACGCATTTCGCTGTCAAGTTTTTGAGGAATACTTTGTGATAGAATGTAGCCTTTTCGGGTGTCCAGTCATTGCCCGATGTTGATGTCGTATTGCCGTAAGCATTGTAAACATAGCCGTTTGACTTGTTTACACCGCCCGCGTCAACCGTATTATCGTGAATATTGATAATAAGCTTAATAATCTCGCTTCCCATAATAAACTTACTAATCTTGCTCTTCATATTTACCTTCCTTTCGGCAAGGTCTTAAATATGTGCCTCGCCTCGTCTTACTTTTTCGTAAAAAGCATCAAATTCAGCGTCAGACATATCTTCCACGCTTTTTCTCTGCGTGGTTGTACCGCTCTTCTTGACTGCATTTTCCGTTGGTCGTCTTGCACCACTCTGAATTGACTGTGCCGCCGCACTAATTGCGGCAGAGCTTGAACGCTTTACAAGGTCTTTCTGAAGTTCATTGAAATGTGCCATTTTATAGGCAGTAGTCAAATCATAAATTTCATCATTACGACCTGTCTTTTCGTTCTGCTCATTTTTCTGCTGAGCAATAAAGTCAAGAGCTGTGCGAAATGCGGGATTCTGAAACTCATCTTCCAAATTGAAATTTGGAAATTCCTTCATCGTTTCCGCTGCAATTGACCTTAAATGCGTATCAAGTTCTCTTGCGGCTTTTTCTCTTCGGAGGGTTTCAAGTTCTTCTTCCTGTGCATTTGTTTTCTGCTGATTGAAAAAGTCGTTGCGTGCCTCTTCTGTTGTCACTCCGGCGGCAAGAGCCTTTTCTGCAAACAAATCCTTATCCTCTGTTACGGCTTTGAGAAGACCGTCAAGGTCATCGGGCTGTACATTGTACTTGTTTGCAATCAGGGCAAAAATCTGATTGCCGGTGCTTTCTCTTTTCTGCATATCTGAAATCTGCTTGTTTTTGGTTGACATTCTGTCCTTAAACAAAGACTGCGCTCTGTTCTGATACACATTTTTGAATTTACCTTTAATCAGCTTTTCAAACTCTTCTTCTAAGTTTTCTTCGTCGTCTGTGTCTGTGCTGTTGTTTTCGCCTTCTGCGTTGTTCTGATTCTGATTGCCGCTGTTTCCGAAAGCCTTGTTATAATCGTCGATAAGGTCGTCACCTATGCCGATTCTCTCAGCTCTCTCTCTCGTTTCACGGCTTATGTTGTTGTTGTCGGTGCTTGTGGCTTCACCGCCCTCATTGTTTCCGTCTCCGCCGTCAGCTGCGCCTGCTGAGTCGCCGTCATGCAGATTTACGATAAGATTTATAAATTTGTCGTTCATAAGAACCTCCGTCTCGCGTCTATCCGCGGTGTCTCTCTCGTCTTTCCGAGGTGTCAGGCCTTAATGCAGTTCCACTTCTGCGACCTTATATTTTAATTGTATCAACCTTAATTTTTCAAAAAAAGTTAAAACTCTTGTTGATTTTAAACTTTATTTCGGTTTGCCGTCATCAAAGTTTAAATCTATCTCATCGGGATAATTCTCGGCATAAAGTTCAAATCCCGTCCATAGTGCTTTAATGCCATTGCGTACTTCGGCATCTGAGCTGACAATATGAAACTCTGATTCTGTGTGACCTTGCTCATACTTTTCGTTGACTATCGTCACATTGTTTTCGTCCTGCATCTCACGGGCATACTGCAAAAATGCAGAGCATAAAGCACTCACGGCAACACACACATCATGTGAGCCGTGTCCTTTGCTTTCAAAATATATCTGACTTCCGCAGTCAATCAATGTTACTTCAATCACATTGTTGCCTCGCTTTCAGTTTGTGGTGTCTGCTGTGCGTTCTGTGCGTTTTCACTCGGCATAGCATTCTGCACATCTGCCGCTGTTCTGCTTGCGTTCATTGCCTCAAGCATCTGCACCTTGTTAGAAAGTTCCTGTACAGCCTGAGACAAGGTCTGATTCTGCTTGATTTTTTCGATCAGTTTTTCTTTGCCCTCAAAGGTCATTCCGTCAAGCATTACAAGCGTAGCGTCTGCCGCCTGCGGATTGAAAGCTCCCATTTGAAACAGATTCATCATCATTTCATTTTGAGCGGCAGTCGCAAACGGGCTGGCCTTTTGAGCCTTTACATCAATGTCGAAAATCGGCAGTCGTTCAAGTATGTTGCCGTCCTCGTCGGTATAGTTTACCGTCTGACCGTCTGTGTCCGTATAGGTCAACGGCTGTTTTCTGAGGTCTGTGTTATCAAATTCCTCGTAGGTTGTCTGATTATCCTCACCCGTAATTCTGAAAATTCTCGGCAAGTTATAAAATTGCCTCATTAGTTCAATTTCCAACTGTGCAAGCTCCGTCATTACTTCCTGTGCCAGCTTGTTTGAGTCACGGCTTACCTTTCCGCCTGCTTCCTGCAATGCCGCAATTGCCGAACCGCTTGTAACACCTGCAGCGCTTGCTCCATTACTTGCATCGTTTGTAGCAGAGGTTTCTTTGATTTCATTCGACAATCTGTCGTACAAGCTCCATGCGCCCGAGGCAAGTTCCTTGGATTCAACCGGTGCAATGTTGCCCTGTAACTGTCCGTTGACCTCAATTACCGTTTTGTCAAGGTCGGTCATATCGTCATTGTTCACTCCGACAGCTGTATTTGAGTAAATTCTCGGCTGTGAATTGACTTTGATATTCACAAGCATATCGTGTTTGAGTTCATCAAGCTGATTTTGCGGTGCTCTGACTACATCCATAAAGCCGAAACCCACGGGAGTATCACGCAGTCTGAACATCGGTTCAAGTACAAACGGATATTTTCCGTGATTGTAAATCGGCTTACCCTCATTTTCAGATGAGTAGAGAATGTGTTCACCGACGAATTTACAGAGGTGCAGTTCGCCGTTCTTTTTGTAGTACCAGTCAATCAAGATGACTTTATCGTTTGACTTGTTGCTGTTGTCGTAGGTTTCGTGTTCTACAAGTCCGAGCGAGGCAGTCGAAACGCTTTCAAGCTCGGGATATACCTTTCTGATTCCTTCCTCGTCATAATATCTTGCAAAGAATACATTGGCGCTGTCCTGTATGTTTTCAATATGCGGCTCCCAAAAAAGATTGAGAATATCAACACGGCTGATAGCAATGTCACCCAGTCCGTTTTCCGCTGTCTTGTCCCACAGCACTGCATAACAACCGCAACCGCCTACGAACTTATCAAGCTGTTCATCGGAGTATGTTCGCAAAAATCCGTTGCGTTTGTGTATGCACGGTATTACGCTGTTGAGTGTTTTTGCCGCCTGTTCATCGTCCTGTGCTCTCGGTAAACAAATGATTTCGGGGTAGTTATCCATAGCGTCAGCGTGCTTGTTCATGATTACATTAAGCGCCTGTGCGCCTTTGCGTTTCAGTACAAGCACCTTTCGAGGCCTGCCGTTATCGTCAGTTTTAATCTGCGGTGCAGTCGCCTCTGTATATAGCAGATTATATTCTTTAAATGCCTGCTTAAATCTTTCATCATACTGCTTTTTGCTGTCCTGATATTTGCGGAAGGTCTGCATAGCTTCGTGGATTTCGTCAAGTCCAATCGGCTGGCCGCTGCTCTCGTTCTCTTTTTCTGCCTGTTCGGCTGATTTTGGTTCTTCATCAGTCGTCTTATTGCCTGTACCGTAAACATTGCTCAGCTTTGATTTTTCCGAGGTCAGAGCTGGATATGTGCTTTTAACCGGCATAATCATTCCGTTTTCGTCTCGTTTAACTTTGCTCATTATTTTTATATCTCCTATCTGTAATATCGTGTCTGACTTAAATTCAGAGGGTCAAATGCCCTTGCGTTTCTCAAAACAACCTCTTTCGGTGTAATGATTGATGTCATGAAGCCGTATCGCTGTTCGTCATAAATATGATCTTCGCCCTCAGTGTCAATATCTTCGGTGTCTATCTGCGAGTACACAAGGTTCGGAATTGTTCTGATGAAGTTAGTACAAGTGTTGAAACACTGAAACATCGGATAACCTTCTTCATCGAACGCAAGCCGTGAATGAAACTGCATTTTTCCGGAAATTCTCGCATTATCACCTTTGTTCCAGAACACTCCCAATTGTGCATGTGTTGCGGCTTGACTTTTTCCGCTGCCCTGTTCTGCGAATATAGCCGGATCAGCAACACCATAAATCTGTCTGCCCTTAATCTGAGGGTCATTATTTTCAATTGCAAGGATTTCCTGTGCAACCTTTTCAATCGGCCAGCGTACACCTGTATTCGGCTGATTCTTCTTGCAGCCGTACAGCTCCCTTATGCGGTAAAATCTACCGTCTTGGTCAACGGCAGTCCAGCCGACGGAAAACGGTCTTGTATATCCCCAGTCGTATGAGCGGATAATTCGCCAGCTTTGCGGAATTTTGAATGGCTCAATAACATGCGTCCACCGTCTGTCTTTGTAATGCTCTCGGTTGTCAATCCACTCAGTAAACACCTGTCCCTCAAAACTATCCCACGAGCCGTAAAGCAAGGCATTACGCTCCGCCTCGGGCAACTGTGCAAGTCGCTTGACATAATCGGGGTCATTATTCATCAAAGCGTTGTTGTCAAACACGCTCGCAGTAATAAAGACTCTGCTGCTCCAATAGTTTTTGGTCGTGCCGTCAGGCATAATTACTTTATCACTAAGCCATATAGTTTCGCCCGGTGTGCCGGCAGTCACAAAATACTGCTTAACCCAGCCGTGGCCAACACCGCCGGGGTTTGCGGTCGAACGCATATACACTTTCGTTTCTTTGCAGTTACCACGATTTCGGGATTTTAGGTAGCTATATTCATCAAAAGTAAACTGCGTTAATTCGTCAAAGCCTATGAAATCGTACTGTTGACCTTGGTACTTATATTTTTCATTCGTGCGAAATAAAGAGCCGAGCTTAATTTGTGCATCACTTGAAAAGGTCCACACTCTTGTTGTTGCATTGTACCTTGCCCCCCTATCAATGGACGGATAAATTGCCCTTGTTTGGTCTATGATTCGTGCAAGGTCAGGCACAGCCCTACGCAGTATAAGCCCTCTGTACTCGGGGATATTTACCTGTCTTGCCGCCTCGACTACAAGATAATCGGTCTTACCTCCGCCGGCAGCACCGCCGTATAACATTTCATCTTCGCCACGGCTCAACGCAATTTTCTGTTTCGGCTGCGGGGTCCATATGACTTTCTTACTCAACGCTTTCACCGTCCTGCTCATCATCTTCGGGCGGTCGCATTACTTCCTGCATTGGGATTTCGATAATGCCGAGAGCGTTCTCTTCGTCCTGTTCTGTCGTGTAATCTGCGAGTATGTCACGGACATTGAGCAGACTCTTTGAAATCTGCGCTGCACGCTTTGTGTTTACAAGTGTTTTTCGCTTTGCATAATCATAGCTATGCTCTTCTTCTGCGGTCGCAACCGCCTCATCTTCACTTTTGTACGCTTTTATTGTTACTTTCTTCTTGACAAGTTCCTCGTCCTTGTCAAGCTCATTAACGGCTCTGTTCAGCTTTGTTATGAGCTTAGATGCAACGGCCACAACCCTGTCAATCTCTCTGACGGTTTTCTTCACTTTCTCAGTGTTGATTTTCTCGGCTATTTTGTTTGCCGTTTCACTCTGATTCTGCTTTCTCAGCTCCTGCCAATGCTCAGATGCGCACTTTTTGCTGATTGATGACACGCTTATACCGTATCTGTCGGCGAGCTTGGCGGCTGACATTGTTCCGCTCACATATTCAGCCTTGACCGTTACCCAGTCAATCAATTCCGGTTCATCGGTTTTCTTCTTCTTCGTTTTTGATTCTGCTTTTCGTGCCTGTGATTTTAATTTATCGCTCATCAGCTCACCGCCCTTTTTGTGTCAATTCTGTATTTCAATTTTATGTTTTTTTCTCTTCGCATAAAAGTTAAAACTCTTTCAATGATTTTTCATACTTTTTTCAGGGCCTAATATTGGTATGCAAAAACACGGCTTCACCAAATGGCAAAACCGTGACGGAAGTAAAATTTTTGAATTGATTTGAAAATTTTGCATATATGTTTTTAAAAGATTGATATTTTACAAATCTTTGCTGATTGTCTGTGCCAGCGGACAGCCTCGCCAACAATAGCTACCGCAAAAATCATTGAAGTGATTTTCCTTGTCCTGTGGTGAATCAAAAAACAGCGTTGTACTCTTGCTCTTGAACACCGCCCCGAAACAGCAAATTTTACTTTGACTGTCATACGAGTAAAACGGACATTTCGCTTTATTTTCCTTCAATTTTAACCTCTCCTTTGATTTTTAGTCTATTCCGCTGCATACTTCATTTTTGTGCAACCCCAAAAGACCGTACATCGCACGGTCTGAATTTACCATTATTTACCATTTTCGCCTCTGCGTAATCGGCAGAAAACAAAAATACCATTTTGCACCGCCTATGTCAGAGTAGTTCATTGAGTAATCGTCCTCAATGAGATAATGACCCTCGGGCGGTTCAATCATTTCTCCTCGTTCAAGCGCTCTGATTTCTTTTCTTTTTGCCTTTCGTGTGACTGATTCGGGCTTTGTAAGATTTCGACTTGTCATCATTCGCTTTTGTGCGGCATCAACATCTTCTTTACCTGTCAAATCTTTTGTTATGTACTCAGCTAACTTTTTGAAATTCTCGTTCTTATATAGCGGAGTAAAGTTCTGACCGTTTTCAAAGGGCCATTGTTCAGACAGCAGTTCCCTGTCCTCTTTGCTGACGATAATGTGTATGTGCCAATTTTTTCCCGACTTACCACACTCAATAAATGCTATGTACTTTAGTCTGCCCTTGCCCTGCTTCTTCCGGCGGTAATTGATTCGGTCAAGCCACTTATTTACCTCTTTGCGAAACTCTTCTTCTGTTTCATATGTTCCATACGGCGCAGAAAAGCGACAGAAAAAATCACCGCTCCCAAAGTTTGCATTTATGAGCCTCTGCATATGCTTAACCGCACGGAGCTTGTTTGCCTTTTTCATCTTGGCCGAGCTTAAAGAATTATTTGATTTTCTTCCGCCGTAGTTTTTGCCGATTTTTCGGATTGATTGATAGTATTCAACCTCAATCATATCTCCGCTTTTTATTGTTCTTCTATATGTGTACATAGCATAACCTTTTATTATAGTATATTTTTCCTGTTTTCCCTGCTTAAATAATCGTTTGAGCAGGATACAAAAGGAGCATTTCAGCTCCTTTTTTTATGACTAATTATTATTCTATTTTGGAATTTTAACGCTGATAGATATAACTAAGCAGTAGCCCATCTGACCATTGAGCTACTGCTTTTGCAAACCTTGCCACTGCAATTGTGTGTTCTTATTTTATTGCAATATGTTGAGCCGTTGCCTCGGCTCTTCTTGTAACAGCTAAAATCAAAAAAAGAAGTCATTGCTTTTTGATTTTAGTTTTTGAATATGGAAATTGTTTGATTTCTTGATTTTAAAATTGGATTTCGCGTGTAGCAAGGGTGTTGCCTTGATTATTTTTCTGCCGTCTCATCGGGCTGAGATTCAGCCTTCTTAATAGGTTCATACACCGAGAGCTTACCTGCCATAAGTGCGTTGACCTCAGCAAGCTTTGTGATATTTTCGTTAAGTACTCTGTTGTACTTCATTTCTTCCTCTCTTGTACACAAAAGATTTCCGATGTTGTCCTCGAGCATCTGATTTTCTGCTCTTAATCTTCTGTTTTCTGCTCCGAGCTTTTTACAGCCTTTTTCAGCCTTGAGTAATTTAAGCTGGAGATAATCAATCTGCATAAGCACTGCCGCAAAACACGTATGTGAACGCTCATGTGCAGATTCTTTTAAGTTTTCAATCTGACTTTTTAAAAATTCTTTATCTTCTCTTCTCATATGTAGTCACCTTTCATTTTTTTATAAAACAACTGCAAGGATAATCCCTGCTTCTGCTGGCGCAAAACTTGTACCCTCGGCATTCCTTACAAGAGCGGCAGGTCAATGTCTCTTTTGTCTCGGTACTTACTTTTGATTTTGCCCATTCCGACGAGCGCTGTATATTCGCCGTAGCTGTACGATGTTCTGTGTTGTTCATTGTATTTGTTTTTCTCCTCGCAAATAAGGTCAATCCTGTCCTTCTTCCTATTTTTTGCCATTATTTTTCTACCTCGCTTTCAAGCCAAAATTTAATCCCCATGGTACAGCTCTTGTCGTCAAAATACTGTCCACTACATTGTTTTTTGTGGTAACCGCAATCGCTACACTTATCGAATTGGTGTATAAATAAAAATTGCGTCATTTCATGAACGCTCATTGATTTAATCTTTTCAAAGTTTGTCATTCTCTTTTCATTGCAGCTGATTTTCTGGATATGCGACACTCTAAATACAGTATTTTTAACTACTTCATTATTCTCATCAATACAAAAATAAAAATTTAACAGCACTGATAAATTAGGATTGTCCGCAAAAGCTTTTTCACCCGTCTTATGTAAAGTGCCCTCAATTACAGTGTTATCCACAAGAGTAATTGTCACACATTTGCCTAAATACCTTTCAAGTTCATTTCTTGTCATTGTCTTTCTCCTCAAGTAACAGCCGGCACATTTCAACAATTTGGTCTTTTAACTCCATATTTCCGGTTGCAAGCATTTCTAATCTCAGCATGTGAGATTCTATGTAGGGTGTGGTCGGATCATCAATAGGATTAGGTGCATAAGCTCCTTTCTCCATAATCTTACATTGAGCGCAAAATTTTTGGTTGTTTTTTTCAGGAAAGAACTTTTGGCACAATTTGATTATTGTGTCGTATAAAACTGCGTTTTCGTCTGAAATCACATTGATTTCACGGCTCAATGATACAAGCATAGAATGACGAGTAGCTTGAGTAGTGTACCCTGTATTATATTCCTCAATTTTCCGCTGATTCGGACGCTTTGGTTTTTTCTTTGTCATTTTCTTCACTCTCCTTTAAAAATCCGTCTTTTGCAAAAGTGCGTCCACATCTGCCACATTTTACACATACAGCTCCATAACTATCTGAGTTTATACATTCATCACTTACTTGATAATCAACAAGCAATTTTTTCACATTGCTGTTTTTTCTTAATTTTTCAAGTTCTTTTTCTTGACGAGAGAGTTTTTCAAACTCAAAATCTATTATCTTCATATCCGTTTTGCACCGCAGTAGGGGCAGTAATTGTATATTGATAATACAGCTTCTTTACAATGCGGACACGAGCTGTCAAGGCAAATCACCTTTGTACTGTTGGCATCTCTTGTTACACACATCGTATGATTACCGTCATCTGAGATAATGCGTTTGACTGCTTCGGCATTTTTTTGAGAGTGAAAATATATCGTACTAAAACTCATATCCTCGAACAGTATATCTAACGCATACTCACCGCATACCTCACGAATTTTTAATTTATTATCCATTTTCTTTTCACCTCTTAAAAATCATCTCAGACATCTGCACCTGTCTGAGATAATGGTAATATTCAGAAAAGTAGGTATAGGTATAAAATGAGATATATATAATCTCGCTGTGCAGAGCGTGATTAACTTATTTAGTTTATTTTACTTCACCTGTCGTGAAAATCGGATGTGTACCGTCACGGAGTTGAATCTCCTCATCAGACATCACATAGCCGAGCTTGACGAGTAGATTATAAAATCTGTTGAGTTCGGGGCTGATGTTACGAGTAACACCCTCACAGTATGAAAAATACATATAGCTACTATCGTAAAAGCCGCTAAAAAACGCATAGGCCATAGCCATAAGCGTTTTACCTGTGTTTGCAAGACAATCGTCAAGGTTTATACATTCGCCTTCGTCGTATTTAAGTCCGGCAAATTTCTCAAGAACATCATCTTCGTATCCGCCGTCTGCAGACATTGCATACATTATGTATGCAATCAAATTTTGTTTACTGTCGTTATCATTGAAATTTGCATCAAGCATAAAACCCTCTCTAAGAGCTTTACAGCGATTGTCGATTTCCTCTACCTGCGCCCGCAGTTCATTGAGCATCTGCATTTCGGATTTTCTTTTGGCGTCTTCTTCGTCGGCTTTTATTTTATCGTCTTTTGTAATTTCAACATAAACGCTAATATCATTGCTGTACGCCGACATATAGTACATACGCTTTTTGTCGTCATTAAAAGATTTATCTTTAAGCCTTGAGAGGTCGTAATATCCCTCATATTTATATCCTTCCGGTGTGGCTGTTTCACACCTGACCAGTCCTTTATCGCTACAAATTTTCTCAATTTCGTCACGAGTGTGTTTGCGTTCCTGCTTTGCTTCTGCGGCATAAATTGCATTGTTAAAATTATTTGTGCCGATAGTTTTTAATAATGCATTGCGTTCTTCTATATCTTCGATTTTGTTGAGCTTTTCATAATCCTGCAAGGTCGGTTGTCTTAGCTGGCTCTCTTTGAACGCCTCTTCGTCAAGCTCGCAGAGTTTTACTCTTCTTCTGATTTTGCTTTCGGAAAAGCCTGTTTTTTTCGCAATCTCTGCAACCGTGTCACCGAGGTCAAGCAACAGCTGACAGCCCTTTGCCTCTTCATACACGGTCAAGTCTGACCTTTGCATATTTTCAGTAAGCATTGTTGAAAGCTGTTCTTTTTCGCTCATTTCAACGACCGCGCACGGCAGTTCAGTTAATCCTGCCTGCTTTGCCGCTGCAAGCCTGCGATGCCCGATAATTACAGTAAACTCCGTCCAATCGTCATTCATCGGCACAACCGTGAGGTTTTGGAGAATGCCGTTCGCCTTAATGCTGTCAGCAAGCTCATCAATATCCCCGAGAACCTTACGAGGGTTGTCGGGGTGCGGATGAAGTTTTTCAATTGCAATCGTAGTCAATATCGGTTTTCTTTCCATTACACAAATCTCCTTACAATCAAATAGCCGATACTCCGACACACTCAAAGCCCTGTGTCAGATTTTCCGTTCTGAGCCTTTCAATCTCAGCTCTGAGTTCGTTGTTCTCTGCTTTGAGTCGGTCAATAATTCCGAGCTGGATAGCTTCAACATTTTCTGAGTCATCAATTCTTTCATTAAGTCTGTTGATGCTTTGTTCCTGCTTAGCACAATTAGCTTTGTACTCTCCCTTGCTCTTCCAGTTTTTGAAAATCATTTTTATTGTTCTCCTTTACAATTTTTTTGGCTCTCACACCGTAATGTTTCTTCATTGATTCAAGCTCGCCTTTCGCATTGCCGTCTTTAACCGGCAACTGCTGTCTTGCCTTTGTGGGGTAATCATCGCCTGTCAGCTGTTCCCACATCTCTCTGCGGTTGTCTTTAAGGCAAGTGTTGAGATACGATATAACAACCTGCTCAAACGGCACCTTACTTCCAAACCGTTCTATAAGCTCATCAACAATCTTGCTCATATGCCGTCTTGCGTAATCTTTAGGCTTTTTGTATGATCTGACCGAGTTCCACAGCTTGATATGTACATTCTCCCGTGTCAGTTCATCAATTGCCTTGGCCTGCAACTCGCACAGCTTGACGAGGTCAACCTCATCTTTGCCGTATTCCTTGCAAACTTCCGAAAGCGTTACACTTGCATTTCTTGCAGAGTCAATCTGCTGTTCCTGTTGAACCAGCAAATGTTCTGTCTTGAGCTTTAGTTCACGATACTCCTGAAAGAATTTTAATTTATATGCGGCGGTGTATTTTTCACTGAGCAAACCAACCTTGCACATAGAATAGGCATTAGCAAGTTCCAGTATCAATAACCTATCAAATAACTTTAGTGACACAACTTCGAGATGGTTAATTTTTCCGTCAATCCACCTTTTGGCCATATCGTTGAGTTCGTCAAGTGTTTTGTCATTCATTCATCACACACCACCCTTGCCTTGAAAAGGTTCTGAATAGGTATGCCGAATTTGTTGGCAAGCCTTGACAGCTCTTCCACGGTAAAAGTACCCGGATCTTTAATTCTTTTTCTGTAGGTTCCCTCAGAGCAATGTGCCACAAGAGCCTGTCCTTCACGGTCAATACTCCTGATTTCTGCCTCATACTGTATATTGGCAATCAACTGCCTTTTCATTTTGTCCTCTGGCTTAGCTAATTTTCTCGGCATTCTTCTCACCCTTTCGTTATTTAGTCCTGTAATCCTGTAATCTGGTATCGACTTTTGCTTTAGTCACTTTCAAATACTTCTGCCCAAAAATCGCTCAGGTGATATGCAGACATCAGATTTATCCTGTTCGGACAATTCTCCTCGGGGTCTGCAACACCTTCTTCAATTTCAAGCAAAACTTTTTCAGCACCATCTCGTTTTAATTCGTTAAGCTGATTGATTAGGTCATCAATCCTTACTGTAATTCGGTTCTGTCTTGACCGTTATGTTATAATCAAACCGAAAGGAGGTTTAATTATGGTAGTTTATCAATTCGACAAACCGACAGAAATAATATTCCGATATGTATGCGAAAATCCTAAAGCAAACCTCATAATGCTTGAATGTCTGCATAATGATTATTACAATCCTAAAAAGTCAAAAGCTAACGATAATCCTAAACTCTATGGTGACTATGCTAAGTCCTGTACAGATTATCTCGTTGACTGCGGATTGATTTTTTCAAAAAAAGAAGGTATCTACACATTCTTTTTTCCGTCTGCCAAAGGTATTGCATACGCAAAGTTCAGAAGAAAAAATTGGATTTTACAATATTTGCCTTACTTTATATCTTCTGCGTCCTTTGTTATGTCTGTTATAACTTTTATTCTGTCTGTTCTTGCATTGATTAAATAATCCGATTCAGCCTTCCGTTTTCGGGAGGCTATTCTTTTGGGTCATACTCAAAGACATAAATCATTCTGCCGTTATCTCTTTTGATATTCTCTTCAAAGTCTGCCACAAACTTTTTAAACATTCTGATAAAGGCATATGCTTCTTCGGGACCTTCAAAATTTCCGATCAGTAATCTCATGCGTCCGTTTGTGTATAAGTGCTCGGGATATTTTTTCTCTGCTTTTTCGGTATAGTCAAGCGAACACAAAACATCCCATGTGGCTGTCTTGGCAATGTTGTATATCTCCTTACGCTTACGCTTTTTAAACTTAAACATTCCTCTCACCCCCCTACTTTTATTTTCCTGTGATTTGGTATCGGCTCTTATGCAGTTTTCTGACAATAAAACAGTTGTGGGTTAATCTCTAAATCAAGTAAAGCACAAAGAGTAATCATTTCATCAGCTAACATATTACTCTTACCTGATAAGATTCTAGACAACCTGTCCTGTGTTATGTTCATCTTCTCAGCAATGTACTTCTGCTTAATTCCTAACTCATAAATTCGTTCGTTAAAAATGTCGAGAATGTTATGTCTTATCATTTATGTCACCGCCTTTCTTAATTTCTAAGATTATAACTATAATATACTCTTAACTTTTAAGATTGTCAAGCATTTTTTAAAATAATTTTCTTAGAAATTAAGAATTATATCTTGACAATCTTAACATCTGAAAATATAATATATTTATAATGATAATTCAGATAAGGAGATAACCCAATGTCAAGAGAATATATTGCCTCAGTCTTAAAAAGATTGAGAGCGGAACAAGGTATGACCGCTGATGAAGTCGGTGAAATCATTGGAAAGAGCGGAAAGACCGTGAGCGGTTGGGAAAATGCCCGAAGTCAACCTGATGCCGATTTACTTCTAAAGTTGTGTGAAATCTATAAGGTTGAAAATATCTTAGATACATTTTCCGAAATTAAGAGGAATGTCAAACCAATAGAAAGCAAAGATGATACACAAAAGCTATTGCATAATTACAATTTGCTTAATGATAGTGGAAAAGAAAAATTGCTTGAATATTCAGAAGATTTATTAAACAGTGGCAATTATAAAGTTTACAAAATAAAAACCGCCGCCCGAGACGGAAGTTTTAAGGAAACAACCGTGACTGACGACGATTTGAAAAGACTTATGGATTTGCCTGATGTTGACGATTTAAAATAAATTCTTGAAATTGATTGAAAACTTCCCGTTCAAGCGGAGCAACTAAAAACTTGTTCCGCTTGTAAAGCTCTTGCAAGCGTTGCCAGCGATATGCCGCTGCGGTTGGACTTATGTCACATATCTGAGCTATTTCATCAGCACTATTTACCTTTAATCCCCATAGGACACAAGCCGGAGCAAGTAGCCTGCTTGCGAAAACATTCGCTTCTTGTTCAATTGGGTTGTCTGTTGGAGAAATTTCTCTGTTTATCAGCTCATACTTTCCGACATGACCGAGTAGTATATGGCCAAGCTCGTGCGCAATGGTAAAGCGTTTCCGCTGTCTGTTACATTCTTGCCGTACAAGTATTATAGGTTGTTTGTTTATGACCGTACATTTACCGTCATTGCCTTGCTCCAACTTATCATAATACTTAACAGCGATGCCAAGCTTGTGACACAACTCAACAATGTTTACTGGAAGTTCTCTGACATTTTCTTTTAGCAGGATTTCCCACGACATATTTCGGGACTTTTGGTACTTTTTGTAATCCATATTTAAAAATCACCTCATACATATTATGGATTACAAAATCGAATATATAAAAAAACCGCCTGTTGTTCGCACCAACAGACGGCTAAAAAAAATAGGGTGAGAGATAAATTAAATATCCTCGATGTTATTTTATATCAATTGACATATATTTGTCAATAAAATGAGGATGTTTATGGACAAAGAATTATTTTTACCATTAGCTTTTTTAGGTGTCGTGCTACTTATTATAGTTATAATTTTAGTGAAGGTATTGGCAACTAAAATTAAAAACATATATATTAGAAGAAAATACAAACTTTCTAATGAACAAATATATGGTCAAGACAAAGCTACTGAAAAATTGATTGCTCTTCAAAATTCAGTTGACGAATTGTATAAAAAAATAGATAAGCGATATGAGCAGTTTTTGCCAAATCCTTATGATGTAAATTCATTAAGTGAGACCAATATTAAACTTTTAAAGATTGAAAAAAGCAATAAATATCTCAGTTCTCGCTTGGACGATAAGACCAATTTAGAGTATGAAGAATTGAAAAGAAAGTATGCTCAGGTTGATGAACTAATAAAATCTATCAATCCATCTGGAAACCGTGCCAGCAAAATACTATCAGATATTATAAGCGATGTTGACTATGTTAAACAAATTATACTACTAAAAAATAAAATCTCCTTTTTGGAATCTGCACAATCAAATTTGACAGCAATTCCGTATATGACCGAAATAGTAGCTGATTATGAAACTTACGGACTTGAACATTTAGCTAAAGAACTTGACTGGGGATATAATCAGCAACGGATGAAAAAAGTTAAATCCATTCGTGATATTCGTCACGACGCAAAAGCTATGGTTGAAAAAAATAAAGAAGCGTTATACCAATTATCGTACCTACTCAATCTATTTCCCTCGTTACAAGATGTTATTGAAACGGATTATAATGATTTGCCGATTATAGATGTCAATGAATTACCCGATTATGATCCAACTCGTGACTATTTGTCTAAAGAAGAATATAACAGTTTATCTACCGTGGAAAGAAATCAATTGGCTTTAGACCGTTATAAAGCATCTCATAAAAAATCAAAATGGCAAATTGGTCGTGATTATGAATTGTATATTGGATATAGATATTCACAGTCAGGATACTCTGTTGATTATTTCGGTTCATATATGGGATTAGAGGATTTAGGTCGTGATTTGATATGTAAAAAAGGTAATAAAGTTTTGATAGTTCAATGTAAATATTGGAGTTCAAAAAAAGAAATACATGAAAAACATATAACTCAACTATATGGTACTATGGCAAGTTATTGCATTGAGCACAATTGCCCTAAAGACGATGTTAAGGGAGTTTTAATAACAAATATTCAACTATCTCCTATGGCTAAGAAAATGGCAAAATACTTAGGTATAAAATTCAGAGAAAATATTGAAGTTGATGATTACCCATGTATAAAATGTAATATTGGTCGTGATATGTATGGTGAAACAAAAATATATCATTTGCCTTTCGATCAACAATATGATTCTACTAAAATTAGCAAGAAAGGGGAATTCTACGCAATGACGGTGGCTGAAGCAGAAGAAGCAGGATTTAGACGAGCCTTTAAATGGTTTGGTAATTAAAAAATCCCCGTACTGCTGGAACAGTACGAGGATGGTATAAAATGGTGTCGGTCACTATCGCTGGAACGAAAAACCGATACCACATTACAGGAGATGATATTATGGCAAAAGCCAAGAAACTTAAATCGGGGAACTGGCGTGTTTTAGTTCCCGATTACAAAGACGAAAACGGCAAGTGGCACTACAAGTCATTTACCGCCCCGACCAAAAAAGAGGCAGAATATACCGCCGCAGAATTTACACACAACCGTGAAAATCGGGAATTGTCATACAGTAATTTGACCCTTGCTCAGGCATATCGCAGATACATTGACAGTAAATCCGCTGTTCTTTCCTCATCAACTGTTGACGGATATGAAAAGAACCTGCGAAACGATTTTAAAGAACTTATGCCGATGAAGCTTGACAACATTACTCAGGAACATATTCAGTTGGCTGTCAACGAAATGTCAGCAAAGTACTCACCCAAGACCGTGAGGAACTCACACGGACTGCTTTCGGCAGTTTTCAAAGCGTATCGCCCCGGGTTTATTATAACAACAAGACTTCCGCAAAAGGTTGAGCCTAAATACATAATCCCAACAACCGCCGAGATTAACATTTTGCTAAATAACGCAAATGATTTTATTCGTGTACCAATCCTGCTTGCAAGCTCGGGCAGTCTTCGCCGTTCCGAAATTTGTGCCTTAACTCCCGATGATATCACAGATATAGGTATCACCGTGAACAAAGCCGCTGTCTACGACAAAGACAATAATGTTGTTATTAAACCGCCAAAAACAAATGCCGGAAACAGATTCATTCCGCTTCCCACGCATATTATAAAAGAAGTGAGAGAATGGAAATATTTTGGTTGTTCGCCTGCCACGCTGTACGGTCAGTTTCGTAGGCTTGTTGAGAAATGCGATGTACCTCACATAACCTTCCACAAACTTCGCCACTACTTTGCCTCGGAACTCCACGCAAGAGGAATTCCAGACAAGCACATTGCTCAAATAGGCGGTTGGCGGTCAATAAGTATTCTTCAAAACATCTATCAACACACATTAAGAGATAAACAAGCTGAGATGAACAGTAAAATCATAGACATCTTTGCAAGTAATTTTTCGGAAGAAAACCATTCACAAAAGCAAGCCTGATTTCGTGTTGGATTTCGTGTTGGATTTTAAAACAAAATATTGATTTTTAGTACAAAATAACGCATTTTAAAGCAAAATATTGATTATCAAAAGTCAGCAAATAAGTCGATAAACACTGAATATGGCTTGTTTGCTGACTTTTTTATGTGGTGGAGATGAGGGGAGTCGAACCCCTGTCCGAAAAAATCTTGCCAAGGGTTTCTCCGAGCGCAGTTGGTGTTTTAAATCTCCCTCGGTGCATCGCCCATCAACAGGCTATGCACTTTGGCAGCTCCTAAGCTGTGACAGGGTTCGGAGCGCTCCCCTGTTCACATTTACCTCTAATCGACGCCCCTTACACAGCCGAGGTACTCTGTGCAGGAACGAGCAGCACTCAGGCTGCTAAAGCAACTGTTTTGTTGTCAGTTAATTTTAAAGTTGCGGATTTTATGGCGGTTCCGCACCGCCGCTCGCTTACCAAGGTTTGAAATCCCCGTCGAAACCTTTACATCCCCATATTCAATTTAAAAATTTTATATTGAAAACCTGTATTCGGTAACAGGCTTATCAAGTATTTTTTCACAACAGACAAGACAACATTCAAGATGCTTTGTGTTCTGCTCAATCGGTGAATATATCACAGCCGTTTTCAAATCGCTTTTGTTCGAATCATCCATTGCAAAAGCAACAACGCCGTCATCGGTTGCCAATCCGCCCATACCTTTGAAAGGTTTGTCAAGCTCATCAAAAAGGCAGAATATCACTGAGATTTCATCATCACACGAATACTCAACATACGGAAGCACAACATCATTTTCGACAAATTCTTTCATCTTGGAATTATCGGCTGAGTTCAAAAGTTTAAGATTTTTAATCACAATCTGATTTTCGCCGTCAAAAATTTCAATCGGAATATTTACTTCCTTGCCAACTTCAAGGCTGAGTTTTGCTAACGGATAATCTGTCTTTTGATATTTTGAAAATATTATTTCAATATTCTTTGTCAAATCAAGCAAAGACAAATCATCAATCTTATTCTCAAGTTCAATAAAGTTTATGAACAAAGAATCAAGAGGAGCGTCGAAAAGCCTGTCGCTCTTCCAACCGAGTTTCATAAACTCTGAGATAATATATGACCTTGTTAATTCGCAACATTCAAGCGTTTCACCGCATACTGAGTCAAAGTCAAAACGCTGTCCGTCAATTACAATTGCTAAAAAATCATCGGACAAATCAGAATTATTTTTCTTTTCAAGAATGATATTTTCTCTCAAAGTCAAATCTTCACAGCAAATATCATCTTTGGAACAATTGAAATTCAACAGAACAAGCTCGGTTTTATCGGACGAATTTGCAAAACCAAGCACGGAATAATCGGTATCAAAGGCAGAAAAGTCCCGTCCGATTAAAGCAAAATCGCTGTATTCCGAAATATTTTCGTACAAGCTACGCAAACTCATAATAACACCAAACTATCTTCTCTGTTCTTTAATGGCACGCTCCATATCACGCTTTGCGGAGCGTTCTGCCATATCGGCACGCTTATCGTATAGCTTTTTACCTTTGCAGAGTCCAACCTGAAGTTTAACCTTGCTGTCCTTGAAATACAGACTAATCGGGATAAGTGAATATCCCGTCTGCTTAACCGTGCCATAGAGCTTTAAAATCTCTTTTTTGTGCATAAGAAGTTTTCTGACACGCATAGGGTCACGGTTGAAAATATTTCCCTGTTCGTAAGGAGAAATGTGCATTCCGTTGACAAAAATTTCGCCGTCAACAATTGAACACCAGCTGTCCTTGAGATTTACTCTGCCTGCACGCAAGGATTTTACTTCCGTACCGCAAAGCTCAATTCCGGCTTCATATGTTTCCTCGACAAAATAATCGTGTCTTGCCTTTTTGTTCTGAGCAATCGTTTTCATATTTGCCACCGCACATCCTCCTTTCTACTGTGGAATACAAGATTATACTACTGTTTTGACAATTTGTCAATAGTTTAAATCAAGAAATTAAATTTCGTTTCTGCCCTCAAGAGCCTTTGCAAGGGTGTATTCGTCGGCATATTCAAGGTCACCGCCAACGGGGATACCGTAGGCAAGTCTTGTCACCTTTACACCAAGCGGCTTTAAGAGCTTTGAAATATACAGAGCCGTTGCATCGCCCTCAACGGTCGGGTTGGTTGCCATAATGACCTCCTCAACCGATTCCTCGTTAAGCCTTGCAAGCAGTTCTTTTATGGTAAGGTTGTCGGGACCGATATCGTTAAGCGGTGAGATTGAACCGTGGAGAACATGATAAACACCCTTAAATTCGTGGGTATTTTCAATAGCGGTAGCATCTCTCGGAGTTTCAACAACGCAGATAACGGAATGATCCCTTGCGGGATTTGCACACACGGGACAAAGGTCTTTGTCTGTAAGATTACAGCATTTACTGCAATAGTGAATCTTTGTGTGGGCGTCCATCACCGCACCCGCAAGCTGTTCTGCTTCTGTTTTTGACAGATTGAGAACATAATATGCAAGTCTTTGAGCGGTTTTGTTACCGATTCCCGGCATTCTTTCAAACTGCTCCACCAAATTTTCAAGCGGAGCAACATTATATCCCGACATAATCAGAACATTCCCGGAATGTTAAGTCCGCCTGAGATTGTTTCCATTTTGTCCTCTTTTTCCTTAGCGGCTGCTCTGATTGCCTCATTTGCGGCAGCCATAACAAGGTCTGAGAGCATTTCTACATCCTCGGGATCAACAACTTCGGGTGAAATTTCAACCTTTGTGAGTTCCATTTTGCCTGTTACTGTAACCTTAACTGCACCGCCGCCGGCTGTTGCCTCATACTCTTTTGTTTCGAGTTCCTTTGATGCAGCCTCCATATCATCCTGAAGTTTCTGAGCCTGACGGGCAAGCTGCTGAATGTTGTTTGCTCCGCCGCTGCCGTAACCCTTTGGTAATCTTGCTTTCATAATTTTATCTTCCTTTCGGTTATTCTTGTGTTATTATTACATCGCTTCCCTGCAAGCTTTCAATAAGCTTGTCAACGGGATCGGTTTTTTCTTCTTGTTTTGCACTCAGTCTTTTATACGGACCGAGATTATAGTGCTGACCTGTTGTTTCTAAAATAAGCTGACGGATTTCCTGTCGTCTTTCGTTATTTTTGAGAAGTTCAAAAGCCATTTCATTATCTGTGTCAATCAGTAAATATTTTCCGCTTGTGTAAGCGGCAGAATTTGCAAACGCCGCCGCAATTGCCCTTGAAACAGGTTTCATATTGTTGACTACCTCTGCCCAATCGGGAAAAGGCTGTGCGTTATTATAGATTGCATCAAGGTCAACGCTCTGTCTTTGAGCTGTTTTCTTAGGCTTTTGCTGTACAGAAACGGGTTGTTCCTGTATTGGCTGAACGGGCTGTTTTGGTGTCGGCATCTCAACAGGAGGCGTCGGAATTACCGGCTCGTCCTTTATTTTTTCCGAAACAGGTTTTGTTTCCTGTGACTTTTCGGGTTCTGCATTTTGAACCTCGGGTTTTGGAGTTTCACTCTGAACAGACTGCGGTACAGTTTGCACCTGTTCGGGAACATAGTTCACCTTTATTCCCTTTTTAACAGCCTTTTCAAGGGCGGTTACCCTTGCGGTCAAAGCCTCAATTGTACCGTCAAGCTCAGCCGATGACAGCTTTACAACCGCCATTTCAAGCTCTGTTCTGTCGCCTGTTCCCCTGCCCATATTCTGATATGCCTTTGAAAGCACATCCATATAATAAACAATGTCGGCAAGTGAGAGGTAATCCGACTGCGTTTGAGCCTGTTCAAACTCATCGTCAGCCATAATCACGATATTCCTCGGATTTTTTACCGACTTTATGAGCATAAGCGTTCTGAAATGCGAAAGCAATTCATCGCAAAGCCTTGCCATATCCTTGGACTCACCGTAAAGCCTGTCAACAATTTCAAGTGCCTTTGCTGTGTTCTTATTGATTACACAATTAGAAAGCTCAAAAAGATATGTCTTTCTCGCAAGTCCTGCGGCACTGCGAACAACATCTTCATCAATTTCCGAGCTGATTGCAATGCATCTGTCAAGAAGCGAAAGAGCATCTCGCAACGCACCGTCTGCAACAGATGCGGCAAGCATTGCGGCACTGTCGCTCAGTGTCACGCCCTCCTGATTTGCAACATAGAGCAGTCTGTCTGCTATTGCACGGGGTGGGATTCTGTGAAAATCGAAACGCTGACAGCGTGACAGAATTGTCTGCGGAAGCTTGTGAACTTCGGTAGTTGCCAGAATGAATATGACATGTTCGGGAGGTTCTTCAAGCGTTTTGAGCAAGGCATTGAACGCCTCGGTTGTGAGCATATGAACCTCGTCAATGATGTAAACTCTGTATTTGCACTTTGCAGGCTTGAACTGAACCTCGTCAATAATCTGACGGATATCATCAATTTTTCTGTTGGATGCGGCATCCATTTCGACAATGTCGAGGATACTGCCGTCATCAATTCCCTTGCAGATTTCACATTCACCGCAGGGATTTCCGTTTACGGGATGAAGGCAATTGACTGCCTTCGCAAGAATTTTTGCACAGGTAGTTTTGCCCGTACCTCTTGAACCCGTAAAAAGATATGCATGGTTAAGACGGTTGGTGCTGATTTCGTTTAAAAGAGTTGTGGTTATGTGTTCCTGTCCCGAAACATCGGCAAATGTTTTCGGTCGCCACTTTCTATAGAGTACCTGATACAAAAATTCACCCCGCAATCAACAAAAAATGCAAGCCGTCAGCCGAAATAACGGCAATCGTACAAATGAGTGAACGACAGACTTACTGCATCGCATCGGCAATACTGCTTAATGCTGCTCGGTTCCCCGCCTGACATGATTCACAGACCCCAATCGTACAGGGCCTGCCGCTCACTTAATTGCACGCTTTTTGACTTCTTGCAATTCTGAACTAAATTATTCATTTCTTTGTTCGTAAAAAGAAATATATTGTACAAAAGAACACCATTGCAAGACAAGCTGATTGTTCAGTCTGCTTTACAACGAACTTATTATACCATAACCGATTAATAAAATCAATAGGTTTTGGTTATTTTTATTGTTTGCAGTCGCAGAAAGATATCGTCTGTTTTGCAACGGCAAACCTTGTTCACCGTTGCAAATGAATACACATTTTTGATTAAATCATAAGTTATGTGAATAAACAAAATGTTACATCAATGCGGGCGTCCAATGAACGCCCCTACAGCATAGACTGCATAAGCACTTGCAATTTTGCACTCGGGCATAATATGCTGTTTATTATGCAATCTATCTTCACGAATTGGGAACGGCGGCTCGCCGTCAATTTTTAATTTGCTAAGATTTCCCTTGCAACGAATACACCGCCGGCGCTGGCATGAGAAAGTGAATGTGTAACGCCGCTGCCGTCACCGATGATATAAAGTCCCTTGTGTGGCGACTCGAGGTGTTCGTCAACATCAACTTCCATATTATAGAACTTGACCTCAACACCGTAGAGAAGTGTGTCATCATTGGCTGTGCCGGGGGCAATTTTGTCAAGAGCATAAATCATTTCAATGATACCGTCAAGAATTCTCTTTGGAAGCACAAGACTCAAATCGCCCGGTGTTGCATCAAGAGTCGGAACAACAAGTCCTTCTTTGATTCTGTTCGGATTGCTTCGGCGACCTCGAATCAAATCGCCGAAACGCTGAACAATTACACCGCCGCCCAACATATTGCTAAGACGGGCAATGCTTTCACCATAACCGTTGCTGTCCTTGAAAGGCTCTGAAAAATGCTTGCTGACGAGGAGTGCAAAGTTTGTGTTATCTGTCTGTTTTGCCTTGTCCTCATAACTGTGGCCATTTACTGTGATAATGCCGTTTGTGTTTTCGTTTACAACGCAACCCTTCGGGTTCATACAGAATGTACGCACATTGTCCTCGAACTGTTCTGTGCGGTAAACAATCTTGCTTTCGTAGAGTTCGTCTGTGAGGTGTGAAAAGATTGCGGCAGGGAGCTCCACACGAACACCGATGTCAACACGGTTCGACTTTGTGGGAATATTAAGGTTATGACAAACATGTTCCATCCACTTGCTGCCGCTTCTGCCGACTGAAACAATGCACTTTTTGCACTCATAATTTTCATCGGCTGTGTCAACAAGATAACCTTCCTTATCATTGCCGTTCTTGAGTTCAACATTTTCAACAGGTGTATCAAAGTAGAAATCAACCTTGTTTTCAAGGTAATCATAAAGATTTTTAAGCACAATGTAGTTGATGTCCGTACCGAGATGACGGACTGATGCGTCAAGAAGATTAAGCTTATTCTGTAAGCAAAGCTTCTTAAAGCTTGTGCCTGCTGTGGAATAAAGCTTTGTACCCTCTCCGCCGAACTTCATATTGATTTTGTCAACATATTCCATAAGCTCAATAGCTTTTTTCTTGCCGATATATTCGTAGAGCGTGCCTCCGAAATCGTTTGTTATGTTGTACTTACCGTCCGAAAACGCACCTGCACCGCCGAAACCGCTCATAATGGAACAGGTTTTGCATGAAATGCACTTTTTAACTTTGTCACCGTCAATCGGACATTTTCTCTTTTCAAGAAGATGACCTTTTTCAAATACGGCAACCTTTATTTCAGAGTTGTTTGTTACAAGCTCATATGCAGAAAAAATTCCGCCCGGACCTGCGCCTACAATAATAACATCGTACTTTTTCATTATCATTTTCTCCTTTATTTGTTGTGGGTAACATTTAAGGGGAATAAAAAAACCGCCAAAACATGATACTATGCCCCTTAACGGGGATTATAGTAAACTGTTTAAGGCAGTTTGTAGAAACACCCGTCCGTATTACGGGCTTATACAATCCAACTTCTGCACACGGCAGAAAATTGTTCTGATAAAAGTCATCAAAACCTTGGTAATTGTAACAAATAACATCACAATTGTCAACAAAAAAACGCAAAAATTTAAAATCTGTTATTTTTCCTTTATCGCATAAAAGCTACACAATAATTATGCTTGCCGACAAATGCATAAATATTATTCAATCTTTTCGGCAACCTCACCAAGACGCTTGTAGATGCTGTTTTCGGGAACATAACCTCTTACAAACGAAAGCGGATAGATGTTTGTGTTTCTGCCGATTACAGAACCGGGGTTAAGAACGCTGTTGCAGCCTACCTCTACATGGTCACCGAGCATTGCGCCGAACTTTTTAACATTTGTGTCAACCTTATCACCGTCACAAAGAACAGTTACAAGGCTCTTGTCACTCTTGAGGTTTGATGTGATTACACCTGCGCCTGTGTGTGACTTGTAGCCGAGAATACTGTCGCCGATGTAGTTATAGTGCGGAGTCTGAACACCGTCAAAAAGAATTGAATTTTTAAGTTCTGTTGAGTTGCCTACAACTGCGCCCCTGCCGACAATTGCATTGCCTCTGATAAAAGCACACTGTCTGATTTCGGCATCTTCGCAGATAATGAGCGGTCCGCCGAGATATGCGGAGTCAAAAACCTTTGCACTTTTTGCAACCCACACATTTTCTCCCCTCTGCTCGTAGATTTCGGGATCAAGAGTTTTTCCGAGTTCAATAATAAATTCGCTGATTTTCGGAAGAGCCTCCCACGGATAATCAACGGTTTCAAGCAAGGGCTTTGCAATAGTCCTGCTGTAATCAAACAGATTTTTTGCCAATAATTTTTCGTTTTCCATTTTTAACATTTACTCCCAATATATATTATTCTTTTAAATAATTTTACAGTTTTATATCTCAACAAAGAACAGCCAGTAACCGCTTGCGTCCTTTCCCGCAACAAACTCAACTCCTCCGCTTATGTACTTTGAAAATACATAGCTTTTGCCGTTTTGAGGATTTGTCACGGTGGCACAACTGCCCTCATGAATCCAACGCTCGTTGAAAACATTAATTCCCTTGATGAGAAAAGCCTCTTTTGAGGTTTTGCCGACAAATCTGTAATTTTTCATAAAATCAGCCTTCTTTAACCTTTTGCGGTGACAGCCTGTTGTCAAGACCTGTCTTTTTAAACACAAGCACAACGACAACGGCACAAATCACACCGAGTAACATTCCGCAGAGAACATCTGACGGATAATGAACATAGTTATAAAGTCTTGAGAATACAATCAAAAGTGCAAGTACAAGTGCAGGAATTCCGAATCGTTTGTCCTTGATAAGCATAACGGTTGCCGCCGCAAGTGACGAACAGCTGTGTCCCGAAGGAAAGCTGCTGCCTGACGGAATGGCTATGTTAAGCCCAAAGTCGGGATTCAACTCAGACGGTCTTGCTGAATAATCGATATTCACCATAAACGGCCGTGGTCGGTTTATAAGATTTTTTATTCCGATTTCACCGACAAGAAAGCCGATTGCCATTGCAACAAGCATCATAACTCCCATTGAGCGAGTTTTTTTAAAAATTATAAACACAATGCCGACTGCAATCCAAAAAAGTCCCATTTCACCAATATAGCTGAAAAAAGCCATAATCGGATCAAGAAAAGAGCATTTAAATGTGTTCTGAATAAATTCAAGAACCGAGGTGTCAAATGATTGAATCATATCAAAGAATGACATATCATTTTCCTTTCATAATATCATTATAACAACCAAAAAACAGAATGTCAAATTAAATAAATTTTAAGTTATTCACATTCATATTTTGCAAGTTTAGCATAAAGTGCTTCGTCAACAACAGCCTCAACCGAAAGTCCTTCGGCAACATATTCTTCATAAATGAGAGTGCCTTTGTTGCGGATTTCATTTGCAAGACCTGCCTGTGCAAACGGCAGAAGAATTTTTACCCTTTTCATTCTGACGGGAAGATTGTTCTCAATTGCATTAAGAAGTTCGTCTATACCCGTGCCGTTCTTTGCGCTTATGCGAACACAGGCTTTGAAGTCCTGCGCAAGCATAGTTTCGTCAAGCAAATCGCACTTGTTGAGAACGGTTATAATCGGTGTATCACCGCAGCCGAGGGATTCAAGCAAGTCATTTGTAACCTGCATATGGGTTCTTGCCTCGTCACTTGATGCGTCGCATACATTTAGAATAATATCTGACTGTGCCGCCTCTTCAAGGGTTGAGCGGAATGCTTCAACAAGGTGGTGCGGAAGTCTGCGGACAAGACCTACCGTGTCAATCATCATAACGGTTACACCGCTCGGAAGCTTCAACGCTCTTGAGGTGGGATCAAGCGTTGCAAAAAGCTTGTCCTGTGCAAGCACACCTGCGTCCGTAAGGCAGTTCATAAGAGTTGACTTGCCTGCGTTTGTGTAGCCGACAATCGCACAGGTTATTACACCGTCTTTTTTTCTGCGTGAACGCAACATCTGACGATGCTTTTCAAGGTCGGAAAGCTCTTCTTTCAGGCTTTCAATTCTTCTGCGGATATGTCGTCTGTCAGTTTCAAGTTTTGTTTCACCCGGACCTCTTGTGCCGATACCGCCGCCGAGTCTTGACATTGCGATACCCTTGCCCGTAAGTCTTGGGAGCATATATTTAAGCTGTGCAAGCTCAACCTGAAGCTTACCCTCTTTTGACCTTGCTCTCTGGGCAAAAATATCGAGAATAAGCGTTGTTCGGTCAATTACTCTGACATCTGTTTCAGCCTCGATATTTTTAATCTGTGTCGGAGAAAGCTCGCTGTCGAACACAAGCAAATCTATCTCCTGCGATTCGCAGATTTCGGCAATCTCGGCAAGCTTGCCTGTGCCGACAAAAGTACCCTTTTCAATTTTTTGCAGATTCTGCGTTACCGACAAAACGGGATCTGCTCCCGCACTTTTTACAAGTTCAAAAAGTTCGTCAAGTGACGCCTGTGCGTCATATTCGCCCGTGTCAACACTGACGAGCAATGCACGGGTAATTTTTTCTTCGTTACTTTTAAGCTCCATAAAATCCTCACTTGAATTTATTTATTCATACTTTTGTCAAAACAGGTTTTCATATCCTCATCCGTGATTTTTCGGATAGGCTTGCACGGATTTCCCACGGCTACGCAGTCGGACGGAATATCCTTTACAACAACGCTTCCGCCGCCGATTACAACATTACTTCCGATTGTGACGCCCGGCATAACCTGAACTCCTCCGCCAATCCACACATTGTCACCGACGGTAATCGGATAGGCATATTCAAAGCCTGCGTTTCTTCTCGGATAATCAACAGGATGACCTGCCGTGTAAAATCCGCAGTTTGGTGCAACAAAAACATTGTCGCCGAATTTCACCTTTGCACAGTCGAGAATCACCATATTGTGGTTTGAATAGAAATTCTCACCGAGTTCGATATTGTAGCCGTAGTCGCACCAGAACGGAGCGGTAATGTAGAAATTTTCCTTTGTACTGCCGACAATTTTCTTTATCAGAATTTTTTGAGTCTCTTCATCTTCAAACGGAAGATTGTTATACTCTCTGCAAAGATTTTTAACCGTACAGCGTTCATTACGAAGCTGTTTGTCGCCCATTGCATTATACATCTGCGAATTAAGCATTTTTTCTTTTTCAGTCATAATTTTCTCCGTTAATAAATCACATAACAAAATTTACATAACAACGCTTATTATATTATAATCTCACCTTCAATACAAGTAAATCCAAAAATTAATTTACTTTTCAACTGACAACAAAATTCAATTTAAAAATTCATAGGGAGGATAATGGGACAGCAGGCTTTTGTATAATATAGTTACATTGAAAATATCAATGGAATTTGCAGAAAAAACGATTGAATTATGAGATTCCGTTTTGATTTGAGGAGGAATTATTATGGAAGAAAAAAGAAAAACCGTCACATCAACCGAAGTAAAACACAGATACAATCAAAAAGTTTACAGTCAAATTTCATTTTCCGCCCCAAAGGAGCTTGTTGAGGAATTCAGAGAGATATGCAGAAATGTCGGAATTTCACAGGCAAGTGTTTTCAAAAAGTTTGTCGCCGATTTTGTTGAAAAGTACAGATAAAATCAAAACCACTCGTTGAACGGATTATTGCAGTCTGCAGAAAAGCCCGAAATTCAAGCTGACCGAATTTCGGGCTTTTTATTTTTTGAATTTAAAATTTTTTCAACCTGCTGTTTCAATTTGCAAAAAATTTTAAGAATATATATTCAAAGAAATAAAAGTGTGGTATAATGATGAAGAGTATATACAAGGTATGTACAGGCAACACAGGTTGTCTTTAATTAAGGAAGTGGCAAAATGAAAAAACTATTTACTATTATTGTGTGCAAGGTTCTGAAATTTGTCGGAGGATTGCTCGGCAAGGGCAGCAGTCTGCCGGGACAGATTGCGCTTAAGCTCTGCCCCGATATTCTCGGACGAATTGAACTGCCGAAATATATTGTTGCCGTAACAGGCAGTAACGGCAAGACATCTACCGTTGAGATGATTGCACATATTCTTTGTGAAAGCGGCAAAAAAGTTGCCTGGAACAAAGAGGGTTCTAACCAGATTGAGGGCGTTACAACTCTTATTCTCGGCAGTTGTACTCTTTCGGGCAAGGTTAAATCGGATATTCTTCTCATTGAAAGTGACGAACGCTTTGCAAAATACACCTTCAAATACATCACACCGACTCATTATGTTATCACAAACCTTTACCGTGACCAGCTCACACGAAACGGTCATCCGGAATGGGTTTACAATGCCGTAAAGGATAGTATTCATCCCGAAACTCAGCTTATTCTTAACGCCGACGATCCGCTTGTTTCGTGCTTTGGCTACGGCAGGGATAATGTTATATGGTTCGGTGCAGGCAATCTTCCGACCGATACAAAGGAGTTTGTCGGTGTTTATAATGACGGTGCATATTGCCCTCACTGCAAATCTCCTATGACATATTCAAGCTATCACTACGACCACATAGGCAACTATGAATGTCCGAACTGCGGTCTTAAAAGACAGGATACAAGCTACACAGTTACATCTGCCGATCTTGAAAAAGGCGAAATTACAATCAACAATAAGTACAAGATTGAACTTACGCTCAAATCGCTTTATAATGTTTACAATTTGCTTGCGGCATTTACCGTTGCATCAATCACAGGTGTTGACGGCAACACAATTGCAAAGAGCCTGAGCAATTATGTTCTTAAAAACTTCCGTGTTGTAACATTCACGCTCGGAAACAGAAAGGGTACGCTTGTTACATCAAAACATGAAAACAGCATTTCGTACAATCAGTCACTCAAGCTTGCCGCATCTGACAAGGATAAGTGCGATGTTTTGATTATTGTTGACGCAGTCAGCAGAAAGTATTTTACAAGCGATGTTTCATGGCTTTGGGACATCAACTTTGACCTTCTCAAAAGCGACAATGTAAAGAACATTGTGCTTGCAGGAACATATTGCAACGACCTTGCAACAAGATTTTCTTTCTCAAAAGTTGACAGAAACAAAATCAAGGTTATCAAGGACATTGAAGAAGCCGTTGATTATCTTGACAATGACCGCAAAGAAAAGATTTATGTAATTACCTGTTTCTCAGACAAGGGTAAATTTCTTGAAAAGGTAAAGGTGGACTGATTATGAAAATTCTTCATTTGTATCACGATATAATGAACCTGTACGGAGAATATGCCAATGTTTCTGCACTTGAAAGAATGCTTGAAAAGAGCGGTGTAAAATTTACAACCGACAGGCTTACCCTGTTTGACAATGCTGACCTCGGCGATTACGATTTTATCTACATCGGTTCGGGTACAGAAAAAAATCAGAAGCTTGTTTTGCAGGATTTTAAAAAGTACAAGGATTTTCTTGTTGAATACATCAACAGCGGCAAGGTTATTCTTATGACGGGCAACTCGTTTGAAATGCTCGGAAAAACAATTACAGACTCTGACGGCAAGGTTTATGACGGACTCGGAATTTATGATTTTACAGTTACCGAGCAAAACAAACGCAGAGTTACAGGCGATATTGTTTATACATCTGACATTCTTACAAAACCGATTGTCGGCTTTGTAAACAAGTGCAGTGACATTAAAGGTATTAAAAATCATCTTTTCACTGTTAAACACGGACTCGGTGACTACGAAAATGCAAAAGCAGAGGGCTTGAAGGACAAGAACCTTTTTGCTACTCATGTTACAGGTCCTATTATGATTAAAAATCCGCATTTTCTTGAATACATTGCTTTGCAGATTTCAAAAAATACGGATGGCTTCAAGCCGTGTACGGATTACCTTGACTACGAAAGAGCAGGCTACGAAATTACTCTCGGTGAACTCACAAAAAGATTTGAGGAGTAAGTTTTAATGAACAACGACAATCTTCTTCAGCTTGAGGGAGCAATTGAAAGCGTGGTTTTCCGAAACGATGAAAACGGCTACACGGTAATTGAGCTTGCTGACGGTGACGATTATTTGACCGCTGTCGGAATTATGCCACAGGTGTCGTCGGGTGATGTTGTAAAGCTTACCGGCAAATATACAAATCATCCGAGCTACGGCAGACAGTTTGCCGTGCAGATTTGCGAAATCAGCAGACCTACCGAGGCGGCTGATATTCTGCGTTATCTGTCATCCGGAGCTATCAAGGGAATCGGCACTCAAACCGCACAAAGGCTTGTAAAGGAATTTGGCGAGGCAACGCTTGATGTGCTTGAAAATCAGCCCGAAAGAGTTGCAATGCTGAAAGGAATTTCTTCGCAAAAAGCCGAGGATTTTTCAAAGCAGTTAAAGCAGAACACAGGCGTGCGAACACTCATGCTTTTTCTCGGCGAGTACGGAATTTCAAACACCGCATCGGTCAAAATTTTCAACGCTTACGGTCCGAGCTGTGTCGATTTAATCAAGAAAAATCCGTACATTCTCTGTCAGGGCGATTTTGGAGTATCGTTTGAGAGTGCAGATTTTATTGCTAAAAAAGAAAAATTAGAACCCGATTCAAATGTCCGTATGCGTGCAGGAATCGTACACATTCTTCATCACAACGAGCGAAACGGTCACACCTGTCTGCCAAAGGAAAAGCTGCTGAAGGTTTCAACCGATTTTCTCGGGATTGACGGTGAAAAGGTTTCGGAGTGCATGGAAGAAATGCTGTTTGACCGTTCGCTTATCGAGGATAAGATTGACGGCAAAAAATTTGTGTTCCCTCCCAATGTTCACCTCTGCGAAATGTACATAGCGTCAAGAATAAAGATGTTGCTTAAATTTCCGTCAGAGAAAATTAAAAACATTGACAAGGCGATTGAAAAATGTGAAAAAGAGGACGGAATCGAATATGCCGATTTGCAAAAGAAAGCAATCACTATGGCACTTACCGAAGGTATGCTCGTTCTGACGGGCGGTCCCGGTACAGGAAAAACGACAACCCTCAATGCTATAATAAAAATAATGAAAGCAAACGGCAAAACTGTTTTGCTTTCTGCCCCCACGGGCAGAGCGGCTCAACGAATGAGCGAGCTCACGGGCGATGAGGCAAAAACTCTGCACAGACTGCTTGAGGTCAGCTGGGATAAACATGACAACCCCGTTTTCAACAAGAACGAACGCAATCAGTTGAAATGCGACGCATTGATTGTTGACGAGGTTTCAATGGTGGACACATTCATTATGGAAAGCGTTATGAGAGCGCTTTCCACAGGCTGCAGACTTATTCTTGTAGGCGACTCCGACCAGCTCCCCTCCGTAGGTCCGGGTAATGTGCTCGGAGATCTTATCGAAAGCGGACTTATTCCCGTTGTACGGTTGAATGAAATTTTCCGTCAGGCACAGCAGAGCCTTATTGTCACAAACGCACATAAGATTGTGAACGGTGAAATACCCATTCTTAATTCCGCCGACAAGGACTTTTTCTTTCTTCAAAGGAACAATAAATCAGAAGTTTCAGCGGTAATAGCCGACCTTTGTGCAAATCGTCTGCCAAAGGCATACGGATATTCTCCGTTTGAAAACATTCAGGTGCTTGCTCCGTCCAAAAAAGGTGAACTCGGAACTGCCGAGCTTAACCACAAATTGCAGGCGGCGCTAAATCCGAAGGATGACGATAAGGCGGAAATCACAATCGGTTCAAAAACCTTTCGTACAGGCGACAAGGTTATGCAGATAAAAAACAACTATGATATTCGCTGGTTTCGTGAAAACGGCGAAACGGGCGAAGGGATTTTCAACGGTGACATAGGAATCATCACAAGGATTGACAGAAAGACAAAATCGCTTGTCGTTAAATTTTTTGACAAGATCGCAAGATACACCTTTGAATTTGCCGGCGATCTTGATTTTGCCTACGCAATCACGGTGCATAAAAGTCAGGGCAATGAATTTGACGCAGTTATTATACCGATGTTTTCGGGACCTCCTCAGCTTTACTACAGGAATCTGCTCTACACCGCTGTTACAAGGGCAAAGAAAACGCTTGTGCTTGTCGGCAATCCGTCAACCGTTGAATATATGGTAAACAATAACCGCCGTACAAAACGGTACAGCGGTCTTAAAGAATTTTTACTGAGAGATGACACACTTTATTAAGAAAGTTTTCGGCACGATAAAAGGATTTTTCTTTACGGTTCGTTGTCCGTACTGCGGAAGGGTTATTGAACCGAACAAAAGCTGTTGTGACAAATGCAGAAAAGAATTCCCCGAAATGCCGCTTGTACGATATGCAACGGGAGGGTACATCTGCACCTCTCCGTTCCCCTATGACGGAATTTTTCGCAGGGCAGTTCTTAACTTTAAATTTCACAACTGCGGTGCATATGCCGAATTGCTTTCACACGAAATGGTTCGTTCAATAAAAGATGTTTATCGTGACAGGGAATTTGACCTTGTCACCTGTGTGCCGATGCACAAGGATACTCTCAGAAAGCGTGGATACAATCAGGCTGAGTTGCTCGCAAAGGAATGTGCAAGGCTTCTCGGCATTGAGTATGCCGACCTGCTTGCCAAAACAAAGAAAAATAAAACCCAGCACAGCATAAAAGCGGCTGAAAGGGCAAAAAATGTTATAGGCGTTTACTCGCCGATTGACAAGAATTTAATCAAAGGCAAGCGAATACTGATTATTGACGACATTATTACAACAGGCAGTACGCTTGGCGAATGTGCAAAAATACTTAACAAGTGCAAATGCGGTGAGATTTGTTGCTGTACGCTTTGCACATCTCTGCTGATATAGCATTGGAGTGATTAAAATGGATATAGCTGTTGATCTCGGTTCTGACAGAACAAGAGTTTTTATTGAAAACAAAGGAATAGTGCTTGATGAGGCAAGCGTTGTTGCGTTTGATGTTGACACCTACGACATTGTCGGTGTCGGCAACGAGGCTTATAAGATGATTGGCAAAACACCTGCAGGCATACGAGCAATGCACCCGATTGATGACGGTGTTATTTCACGCTCGGAACTTGTTGAGGATATGGTTTCAATTCTTATAAAAGAGGTCAGTCCGTCAAAGGTGACTATGCCTAGGGTTGTTGCATCAATCCCGAGTGAGGTTACCGAGGTTGAAAAAAGAGCTGTTGTAAACGCAGTAAGCTCAATCGGTGTTCGCAAGGTGTATCTTATTGAAGCGCCAAAAGCGGCGGCAATGGGCTGTTCGCTCGACATAACAAGTCCTCACGGCATTCTGATTGCAGATGTCGGCAGCGGTACGGCAGACATTGCCGTGCTTTCTCTCGGCGGAATTTCGGTTTCAAAGTGCATAAAGTCGGCAGGCTGTGCAATGGACGAAGAAATCGTTAAATACATCAGAAAAGAGCATAACCTGATTATCGGCACAAACATGGCAGAGTCCTGCAAAAAGGCTGTTGGCTGTGTAAAAATCCCGAAAGAGCCTAAGCTTTTCAGAGTTAAAGGCAGAGATGCCGTAAGCGGTCTGCCCAAATTTATTGATGTTGGCTATGCCGAAATCAAGCCTGTAATTGAGGATATTGCGCTTAACATTATCAGAGCAATTAAAGATGTGCTTGAACAGACTCCGCCCGAGCTTGTCGGTGACATCTACACGGACGGTATAATTTTGACAGGCGGTCTTGCCAAGCTGACGGGATTTGCAAGGCTTCTCAGCGAATCCACAAAGCTTAAAGTAAGAGTTCACAAAGCCGCCGCTGACTGCGTTATCAACGGTTGCGGCAAGGCAATCGAATATATTGACCATCCCGAAAAAATACAGCCGGGTGCAGTCAATCCGCTTATAGAGGCATTTTAATTATAATTTTAAACATTTTATCCGCAGATTTTACCGTCTGCGGATTTTTTGTAACATGGTATTGTCAAATCCGAAAATATGATTTAACAGTTGTCTTTATCCCGTTTCAGTACCGTACTTTTTTCTTCTTTTTTACATAAAAATCTCCCCTTAAAGCATTCCCTGAAAACCACGTTTTTCAAGAGTCTGCTTTAAGGGGATTATATCAGTTAACAATTGTTCTCCGCTTTTGTTTTATAGTTCATTATTCTTTCAAGAAATATCTGTACTTTTTCTTTGGCTATCTCTCCGCTGTTTTCAATTTCGGTATCGCCAATGTAAAACTTGTGTTCAGCGGATTTCTTCAAAATATCAAGCAATTTTTTCTGTTCATCCGCTTTGTTAATGAAAACGGACACGGCACAATCACAGGCTATGGAAAATTCTGCCGGTGTTTTTGAAACAAGTGCGTCGTAAAACCTTTCTTTTACGCTTTCAAATTTATTTTCCGTGTCAGTCGGCAAAAGCTTTGTAATCAACTTCCAGGTATTCCACGCAAGAAAGCCGTTGCAGTTGTCAAGACCTTTGGCAACAAATTCAAAGAACGGATAGACAAGTTTCGGATTTACTTCGCAAATATACTCAAGAACCTGTTCCGCCCAGTGAGCATTTGCGTAATCATCGTCAAGAAAAATCTCAATAAGCAAAGGAACAGTCAGAATTTCTTTGCTTGCAAGCTGTGCGTAATATTCTTTTTCAAACCTTTGTTCAAATTCCTGAAAAATCTGCTCTGTTTTCATAAATTCCCGTCCATAAATTCACTTAAATTTCGGTTTATTACTCCTAATATAATACTGGGCTCTATGTCAATAGTTGGGGCAGCATTAAAACAGAATAATTGAAATTGACAAG
>OGJK01000239.1_pt1 | contig 59934 bp, 42 predicted proteins | sample 1571961 | NCBI WGS metagenome assembly OGJK01 (sample SAMEA2582120, study PRJEB24529) | metagenome | biome: Human gut stool | place: China | collected 2011 | reverse complement strand
ACTCTATCGACTTTATATGCCACCTTACTTTTTAGGGACATTTACTGAATATCCCTAATGGAATTTGAGGTAGAAGGTGTATTGTGCAGCAGTGGGGACCCAAGTGGATCTACTCCAGATTTTGGATGGGATGATTCATGGCCAACCAGCAGCAGTAGTATTTGGTAAAGATGACATACTTACGAAATTAGAAACTTGAATATATGAATAGAAGGATATTTTGGGGTGTTGGAATGTCTGCTATGGCAGTTCTCATGGGGGCTTGCTCCAATAATTACGAAGAACTGGGTAGCGAAAATGAGGAAATCGCAGGAATTGAGCCGCGGGAAGTAATTTTTTCTGTGAAAGATTTTGAGAGGGATGACAACTCAAGAACGAATCTGGAAGTGAATGCGAGCGGAGCGGTTTTCACTTGGGCTGAAAATGATACGGTGGGAATTTTCCCGTCACAGGGTGATCAGGTATCATTTGCCATGGAGTCTGGAGCCGGTACAGGAAATGCAATCTTTTCTGGAGGCAGCTGGGAGTTGAAGCCGAGTGCTACTTATTATGCATATTATCCTTTCAGCAGAAAATATTTTGCCGGACAAAGTTCGAAAAATGCAATTGGGGTAAATTATAAAGGTCAGTCACAGGACGGAAACAATAGTACGGCCACTATAGGAAATTATGATTTCTTGAGTGCAACTGGTACTCGTCCGGAAGAAGGACGCCTGATTTTCAACTTCGGACATCTGGGAGCCATGGTGCAGATTACAGCCAATGTGCCGGAAAAAATGACAGTCAAGAAGATAGCACTTGCAACCGAGGAAGAGGAATTTATGATCGAAGGGTATTATAACCTGGAGGATGCGGTTCCGGCATATGTTCCGGTCAAGAAAAGTAAAGTGTTGAGTTTGGCAGTCAGCAATGTGGTCTGTGAGGCAAATACTAACGTAGTTGGATATCTGATGGTCCCTCCGACAAATCTGACTGGCAAGCCTTTGACAATCAGGGTGTATGATGATCAGAACAGATTGTTCTCTTATACATATCCTGTTGCTGGCGAGTTTAAGGCGGGAAAGATTCTGGGACTGAAAGCGAAAGTTGCGGCAAGTACCGATAATCCGGATGATATATATGATAAGATGGAGCTGAGCTGCAACATGGATGCTTATCTGAAAGAAAACGGTAGTTTGGGTGAAAACCTCAATGTGGCTGTCTTTGCAGATGTGTACAATGAAGGGGAGTTCCTGATGAAGCCTTTTGTGGCAGATGAAAACGGAAACTTGTCTTACACAGGAGGAACCATGTATTTCCCGGAAGATCATGATGTGACTTTATATGCCGTATACGGAAAGCTGATAAACTGGGCTGAGAATGAGAGTATGCCTGCTGTGTACAAGCATACGGTAAATGCGCAGCAGACCGAAGCGGATTATATGGATAATAATCTGATGTATGCTGCCAAGAAAGTGACAGCAGACGGACAGAATTCGGAAATCCTGTTTTCTCATGTTTGTTCCGGAGTCAGAATCGGAATAAAGGCTGCTGCCGGTACCCGTGCGTTGACAGAGAAACAGGTTAGCCTGACATTGAATAATCTTAATTTGACAGGATGCCTGAATATGAGAATCGGAGAGATGACTCCGGATATTGAATCTCAGAAAGGTTCTGTCAATTTGGGAAAAGTCAATATCCTGGGCAGTTTCGGTGACAATGAAACTTATGCCAAGGCTACTGTGATTCCTCAGAAGCTTGAGCGCGGCACAGAACTGTTTACGGTGAAAAATGGTAATAAGGTATTTAAATATACTATTGATAAGTTGAATGGACTTACACTGGAACCGGGAAAAATCCATACGTTCGAAATTGAAATAGACGGTGACAGTAATATATCGGTATCTACATCTGTGGCTGATTGGGAAGTGGGTGAAACGATTATTGTTGATACTGATAAATAAGAACATGCTTATGGCCAGGGACTGAATGCATGCTTGAATGAATGCACGAATGGCTGGATATGTGGAAATGAAACCTCGATTTCATTTCCACATTTTTTTGTTGGAATGTTTTCAGCCAGAATGTGTATTGAAAAATTCCGGTATTTCATAGACATGGTTATGCCTGCATGATATTGCAGGCATTATTTTTTTAATATAATGATGGTGACTGCTGAAATAATGAGCAGGATGCCGGCTGCAATCGTCAGGGAAAAAGATTCTCCGAATACCGTGATGCCTACGATTACCGCAGTTACCGGTTCCATGGCGCCTAAAACGGAAGTTTGAGTGGCACCGATGTACTTGATGGCTTCTACTAAAGTCAGGTTGGAAACGACGGTCGGAATAATGGCCAGCATCAGCAGGTTGGCTCCGGTCGAAGGGTCGGGAATTGCCTGGACTTTTCCGAAAAGACTCATTCCTGCCCAAAGTATGACTGTTCCGAACAGGAAAACGTAGAAAGTCAGTTTCAGTCCTTGGATGCTTTTGTTTTTCCGTTGGCCTACGGCAACCAGGTAAAGGGCATATCCTACGGCAGAGAGCAGTACGATGACAATTCCCAGTAAACTGGCCTTACCGTTGGGCTCGGTATGTGACAGGGCATAAACTCCAGCTATTGCAAGGATGATGGCAGAGATTCTCCACTTGGAACTTTTTTCGTGGAAAAATGCCATCATTACCAGGGTGGTGATGACGGGATACATAAAATGAAGGGTTGTGGCAATGCCGGATGGCATGAAATTGTATCCCCATAGCAGGAATACCGATGAAATCAGGTAGAAAATAGCCAGGAGCAGCAGGGTAGAGAAATCTTTTTTTTCAATACGAAAACTACACCTTCTTACTTTGAGTAAGATTGCCAGAGAAAGGGTGGCAAAGAGAAATCTGTATGACAATACATTCATGAAGTCCATGCCATGCTGCATGGCCGGGATGGCAAACAGCGGGATAAGTCCGAAAGACGCGGACGATAAAATGCCGTAAATGAGTCCGTTGAGTTTGTTCATTGTTTGAGTGATATTAAAAAACGGTTGCAAAAGTACTTAAAAAATGCTATATCTGGAAAATGAATATTCCGGATGAATAAAGACGTATGGGGTTTCAATCATAAGATAGTATAAATACTTAGTGTAAAAGTGCTAATTAATGTTTGCTTTGCTTTTTTAAATTTGTATCAATTAATAAGAATAATAAAGTATACAAGCCTTATGATAAGAAAATATTTTATAGCCTTGTGTCTGATGAGCGGTGTGTCGCATACAGTCACGGATGCCGCAGAAACAATCTGGGAAATCGGAAAGTCTGACCGGAGTGCGCAGGAGTTTGCCTTGGCTCCGGACGGTTTCAAGCGTTTTCTGGCAGAGGATTTCGGTTATGAGGATAAGTTTTTCATGCTTGGAAAATCGGTTGAAGAAAAGGACTTTCCATACATATTGCCCGGTCCTGCAGATACATGGGGAGGAACCTGGCACACGGCCGGATGGAGAACGCATCAGGTAAATGTGCTTTTCGGTCTGGATAAGGTGGTAGCCGGTGGAGAGTACAGACTGGTAGTCAGCCTGTCGGATTTTGCCAAGACGTTTTTACCTTTGGTCAAGGTTTCTGTGAACGTTGTGGATTACAAAATGCAGTTCTCCTGGCCAGGGTACGATATTGCCTCTCAGAAGAAACCTACCCTGGGAGAGGAAGTACCGGCATCCGGTTCGTTGTATGGCGATTATGCAGCAGCTACACCTTATGAATGGACCATTCCGTTGAATTCGGAGGTGCTCCGGAAAGGGGGAAATGAAATCATGATTTCCGTGCTCGAAGGCTCGTGGATCTTGTTCGACCAGATTCGTCTGGAGGGACCGGAGGGAACAGTCGTTTCTCCGGTGGATGAGGTGTTTGTCCGGTCGGTGCGACCGGCAGACTATCTGCTGGAAAAGGAAAATGGGAAGGTGCAGCCTCTGATTGTAGACGTAGAGCATCTTTCCGGTACTCCCCGTTTGAAGGTGGAACTGGATGGGGCGGAAATCTGGAGTAAGGAGGTTGAGAAAGGTCGTTACCAGTTTGAAGTACCGATGCCTGCGGTTGCCTCTCCCGTACAAAGTCATTATCGTATTTGGGCAGATAGCAGAGTGATTGCCGAAGAAAGTGTGGAACGGACGCCACAGGAGTTGCAGACCCTGGCGGATTATGTAGATACAAGAATCGGTACGGCACATTCCCGCTGGATGATTGCTCCGGGCCCCTGGATGCCGTTCGGTATGGTGAAAATGAGTCCGGATAATCAGAATATGGGATGGCAGTCGGGATATCAGCCTTCTATCGAAAACATTGCCTGCTTCAGTCATATTCATGAATGGACGATGGGGGGACTGGGAGTGATGCCCGCCAATGGTCGGTTGCAGGTAAGGCCGGGGGATGAACTGAAACCGGACGAGGGATACCGTTCCAGAATAGACAAGCGCTCGGAAGAGGCCGGTATCGGGCGTTATGGAGTAAACCTGACCGATTACGGAATCAAGGCAGAGATTACTGCTACTACACGGTGTGGCCTGGAGCGCTTTACTTTCCCTGCCGACCGAAAGGACAACCGCATTCTGATAGAGTTGCATCCGCAGACCGAATATGATTTTACTTTGCACGATGTTTCTGTTACTCAGGTAAACGAGTACCGGATAGAAGGTTCTTGCCGTCAATATTCTCCGCAGGTATGGAGCAATGATGCGGAGCAGGACTATACGTTGCATTTTGTGCTTGAGTTTGACCGTCCGGTGAAAAAAATGGGGACCTGGTGTGATGAGGAAATCCGAAGTGGGGTGCAGCGCCTCACTGCAGACAGTTGCAAGGAAGCGGGCTTGTTCCTGTCTTTTGATACGGAGGAGAATGCAGTGGTGCAGGTACGCTCCGGTATTTCTCTGGTGAGTATCAAAAATGCTTCGGAAAATCTGGAAACAGAGATCTCCCACCCGTTTGGCTGGAATTTTGAGGCGGTAGTGGCCGAGCAGAAGCGGGTGTGGAATGAGATTTTCTCCCGGATAACTATCTCTACGGACGACCGCCTGGAAAAGGTGAAGTTCTACAATAATATGTATCGTGCCGTATGCAGCCGCAATGTGTGGAGTGATGTCAATGGAGAATGGGTGGCTACGGATGGAAAGGTAAGAAAGGTGGCCGATCCGGAAAAGGACTGGATGCTGGGATGTGATGCTTTCTGGAATACTTTCTGGAACTTGAACCAGTTCTGGAACCTGGTTCTGCCCGAGTGGAGCAGCCGTTGGGTAAGGTCGCAGTTGGCAATGTACGATGCCAACGGCTGGCTGGCCAAAGGACCGGCCGGACTGAACTATATTCCGGTGATGGTGGCTGAACATGAAATTCCTCAGATGGTAGGGGCTTATCAGATGGGAATCCGGGACTTCGATGCAGAAAAACTTCTGGAGGCGGCCGTAAAAATGCAGACGACTCCCGCTCAGAAGGTCTGCAAAGGATTCGCCGGCAACCGTGACCTGAGGGCGTACATGAAATACGGTTACGTGCCTTATGACAAAGGACGTTTCTCGAATACCATGGAATATTCGTTCGATGACTGGACTGTGGGTCAGCTGGCCCTGGCACTTGGAAAGGAAAGTATATACAATCAGTTCAACAAACGCGGATACTGGTGGAGGAATGTCATCAGCAAGGAGGGATATTGTCACATGAAAGACAGTAAGGGAAATTGGCTTCCGGATTTCGACCCGTTCAGAAGCGGGGCGAACCAGCATTATGTGGAAGGTAATGCGTGGCAGCTGACTTTCTTTGTTCCTCAGGATGTGCCCGCCCTGGTCCGTGAAATCGGTGAGGAACGTTTCATGCAGCGGTTGCTCTGGGGATTTGAGCGCGATGAGGCCTGGAGGTACAATGCCCCCAATGACCAGTATTGGGATCATCCGGTGGTGCAGGGCAATCAGCAGTCCATGCATTTTGCCTTTCTCTTCAATTATGCCGGTTACCCGTGGTATACTCAGAAATGGAGCCGTTCCATACTGGAAAGATATTATGGTTCGGGAACAGGAAATGCCTATCTTGGGGATGAAGACCAGGGGCAGATGAGTGCCTGGGCCGTAATGGCTTCCATCGGACTTTTTCAGATAGATGGAGGATGCCGGGTTAATCCTGAGTATGAGATTGCCAGTCCTTCCTTCGAGAAGATAGTGATTGACCTGGGAGAAAAATATGGAAGAGGGAAGCATTTCACAATCAGGGCAAAAAATGCCTCGAAGAACAACATCTATGTCATGCAGGCATTCCTGAATGGAAAAGAGCTTGACTCCTTTAAGTTTCCGGCTTCAGAGTTGCTGAAAGGTGGTGAACTGATATTGGTGATGGGCGATAAGCCGAATACGAAGTGGGGAGTAGAAAAATAGCAGGACAAGATAACGAATGGCAGTCCCGGTTCTTTTGAAAGAGCCGGGACTGTTTTTTCAGCTTCCTTTTTCTTTCTTGCGGTAGGCGGAAGGGGGGATTCCCATGATTTTGGTGAAAAGGCGTGAGAAGTAAGCCGGTTCGTCGAATCCCAAGGCCGTAGCGATTTCCTGCAGCTTCAGGTCGGTCAGCTCGATGTACTGACAGGCTTTCTGGATCTTCAGTTTCAGGAAATAACCGATGGGAGATGAACCGGTTTCTTTTTGAAACAGCATGGAAAAATGTGAGGTCGAATACTTGAAGTGACTTGCCAGTTGTTCCAGTGTGAGGTTTTTCGATAAGTTCTCTTGCATGTAGTAGATGACTTTTCCTGAAAATGACAGGTCTTTATTGATAAATGACTGTATGGAACGGTATTGTTCCAGAAATATAAAAGAGGAGAGGAAAAGATGCAGGCAGGCAGACGTGTAGCGCATGTATTCCGGAATATACGCAAGGGAGAAACAGTGGTAGATTTCCTCAAACAGTTGCAGACGGTCTTGTATGCGGGAATGGTTGTCGGCCGTAATGCTGTGCGGCATGTAATTATTGTGCTGATAGAAGCGGCTGTGCTTTCCGTTGAAGTGTATCCAATAGATTGTCCAAGGATTTTCGTTGTTAGCCCCGAAAGAATAAGGGGTGTGAGGGGGCAGGATGATGTACTCGTCTTTCTTCAGAAGGTGTTTTTCTCCGTGTATCTGATACCACCCTTCTCCATCGGTACAATATATCAGCATGGAGTAGTTACATCCCTGATCCTTTTGGATATAGTGGTATTTTACCTGTGGAAAATAGCCTATTTTCCGCAGGTAAAGATTGCCGATAAGGGGATCTTTGCTGTATTCTTCCAGCAGGTTTTCAGGAAGCGAGATGAAGCGTTCTCCCTTGAAACCTTCTTTGATCTTTGCCATAATTGTAAAAATAATAATAAAGTACAAGCATTTTAGGACAAATGTACAACTTATAAATGATTTTGTATCCTAATTTTGCAAAACAAAAGTTTTCAATAGGTAATAATATATATACATTGTAAAGCTGTGTTTCGTGTGAGTTGACGGCTGAAATAACACTGGGCATTCATTGATTCATCTGCAGGTTCCTTACATTGGTTTTGTAGGAAGCCTGCAGATTTTTTATTGCTGCAGATTGTGTAATTATCCGGTCGGTGTTGGTTACTGTTCTTGTTTTTAGTTCCTTTTTTGTGTTTGCCCGGATGACGGGTGAGGGGCCGGTTCGGGGCTGTGTGGACAATTTCCTGTCAATGGTCTGAGAGTATTCGTGAATCATTCGAGAGCTTGTTTAGAGTTACAAAATGTATATTTTCTGTATTTTTTCTCCTTTTTATTTTTCGGTCGCAAGAATTTATGTATGGATATATTATCCAATTTTGTTAAGTCTATGTAGCATTATCCGTAGTAAAATGTAAAAACGCATCTTACAGGCCGGCTGCACATTTGTTGTCCTGTGATTTATACTAAGTTACTTATTGTTAATACTTTAGTTTTGTTATTGTAAAATAATATTGAAAAATATTTTGGTTTTACGTGTTAGTTGTTTAGGTTTTAAAATAACTATTTTCTCATTTTTAAGGAAAATCATTAATAGTTGTTGGATATTAAAATATTTAAGTATATTTGCGGCCGCTAAATTTAAAAACGTTAATAGACAACCTGAAAGCGGTTATTGAACAAGTAGCCTTAACGACTATGGAAACTGAAGATTGACAATGCACGAATTGATTTTTTAATAAAACCTTAAATTATGAATGTAAGTAAAATTTCCAAAATGTTTTGTTTGCTGATGGTTCCCGGTGCTGGAATGGCTTCGGCGGTAGCATCAGGAAGGGTAACAGAAAATTTTTCTGTCATGCAGCCGGCAGGTAAGGTTTCTGTGCAAGGTGTTGTGGTTGATACAAAGGGCGAGCCTTTGATTGGAGTCAGCATTCTTGAGTCAGGAACAACAAACGGTACTATTACGGATATTGATGGTAAGTTTACGCTGTCTGTCGATTCAAAGGCGTTGATTGAACTGTCTTATATCGGTTATAAGTCTCAGAAATTACCCGCCAAGGCAGATTTGGGTAAAATTGTGATGCAGGAAGATACGGAGGTGCTGGATGAAGTTGTTGTTACAGCATTGGGTATCAAGCGTTCACAGAAGGCGTTGAGTTACAACGTCCAGGAAGTTAAGAATGATGCGCTTACTACGGTTAAAGATGCCAATTTCGTTAATTCTCTGGTAGGTAAGGTGGCCGGTGTTCAGATTAATGCAGGTGCCGGCGGACCGGGTAGTACGACTAAAGTGGTGATGCGTGGTATGAAGTCTATCGAAAAGAACAATAATGTATTGTATGTGATAGATGGTATCCCTATGTATAACAACAGCTTGGGTGGCGATGGAGGTACATTCGGAAATCCGGTCAGCTCTGAGTCGGCTGCGGATATCAACCCGGATGATATTGAATCTATCAGTATGCTGACCGGTGCTTCGGCTGCCGCTCTTTATGGTTCGTCTGCTGCCAATGGTGTAATTATGATTACTACCAAGAGAGGTGCGGAAGGACGTACTTCTGTCACTATCAGCAACAGTACCACTTTCTCTAAGGTGTGCATGTTGCCGGAGATGCAGTCACGTTATGGCAACAGTGAAAATATGGGAAGCTGGGGAGAATTGATCAACGGCGATTACGATCCTGCCAAGTTCTTCAATACAGGAACCAATATCATCAACTCCATCAGTCTTTCTACGGGTAATGAGAAGAATCAGACTTATATTTCTGCTTCTACCACGAATACTAAGGGAGTAGTGCCCGAGAGTGATTATAACCGTTATAACTTCACGGCACGTAATACAACAAAGTTTGCTCATGACAAACTGGTCCTGGATTTTGGCGCAAGCTTTATCTTGCAGGACGACCAGAACTTGGTTTCTCAGGGTAAGTACTTCAATCCGCTTCCTGCATTGTATCTTTTCCCTCGTGGAAATAATTTCGATGAAATACGTCTGTACGAACGCTGGGACCCTGTCCGCGGTATGAATGCGCAGTACTGGCCGGTGGGTGAAGGTAACCATTCTTTGCAGAACCCTTACTGGTTGCAGAACCGTAACATGCGTGAGAACAAGAAACGCCGTTATATGTTCGATGCTTCTTTGCAGTATAATGTCACAGACTGGTTGAATGTAAAAGGGCGTGTGCGTGTGGATGAAGCAAGCTATGAAAGAACACGTAAGTACTATGCAACTACACTGACAACTTTCTGTGGAGAGAACGGTGGATATCAGTTGGATAATAGCTATGACCGCTCATTCTATGCGGATGTGATTGCAAGTGTAGACAAGTCCTGGGGCGATTGGAGACTGACAGCCAACCTGGGTGCTTCTATCAATGATACCCGTTATAATAATGTGATGAATGCGGGAGACTTGCTGCTGGCCAATCACTTTGCCTTGAACAATGTGAATACTGCGGAAAAGTATAAGACTAAACAGGACGGATGGCACGATCAGGTACAGTCTGTATTCGGTGCGGCTGAATTGAGCTGGAAAGACATGTGGTTCCTGAGTGTAACCGGACGTAACGAATGGGCTTCTCAGCTGGCTTATACCAATAATACTTCTTTCTTCTATCCTTCTGTCGGTTTGTCGGCCATTGTTTCTAAAATGGTGCAGTTGCCGGAATGGTTCTCTTTCCTGAAGGTGAGAGGTTCTTATTCACAGGTGGCCAGCCCGATTGACAGATGGTTGAGTAACCCGAGTTATAAATACAATGATCAGACACACAACTGGGAGCAGCCTAAGACTTATCCTGCTTATGACTTGAAACCGGAGGATACAAAATCTTTGGAACTGGGTCTGAACATGAGCTTCCTTGACAATACCATTACGGTAGATGCTACTTATTATAAGTCGAATACTTATCATCAGACGATTTACGTGCCACTGGCCGCTTCAACCGGATATGACAACTTTGTGGCTCAGACGGGTAATGTGCAGAATCAGGGATTGGAACTGGCTGTAGGATACAAGAACACCTGGGGTGATTTTTCTCTGTCAAGCTCATTCACTTATTCGTTCAACCAGAACAAGATCAAGGAACTCGCTCATGGCATGATCGATCCTATCGAACATAAGCCGGTAGAAGATATCACGGAAATCAAGAAAGACTGGCTGGGTGCCCAGAACCTGGCTCCGCGTGTAATCTTGCGCGAAGGTGGTTCGCTTACTGATATTTATGTGAACAATGAAATTGCCCGCGACTTGAACGGTAATGTGCAGATCAGTACTTCGGGTAATATGTCTATGCAGGAAACTGAATTCCGTAAAGTGGGTTCTCTGGCAGCCAAAGGATATTTGGGATGGAGCAATACGCTGGGATATAAAGGCTTGTCGCTGGGCTTTGTGTTCTCTGCACGTCTTGGTGGATTGGTTTACTCGGCTACTCAGGGTATTCTGGATTATTATGGCGTATCTGAAGTCACTGCATCTGCCCGTGACAATGGAGGTGTTCCAGTGAACTATGGTATGATTGATGCGAAGAATTATTATCAGACAATCGCTACCGCAGATGGTGGTTACGGAGCATATTATCTGTATGATGCTACTAACATACGCCTGCAGGAATTGTCGCTGAATTATACATTGCCGCAGAAATGGTTTAACCAGAAGGCTAAACTTACACTGGGTTTTGTTGCCAAGAACCTGGCTATGCTGTACTGCAAGGCTCCGTTTGACCCGGAAGTCTCTGCTGCTACAAACAGCAACTTCTATCAGGGAGTGGATTATTTCATGCAGCCGAATACCCGCAACTTTGGTTTTAATGTAAAACTGCAATTCTAAAAGAAATGATTATGAAAAATACAATTAAAATATGGGCGTTTGCAACTGCAATATCTGTGTTGGGCAGTTGTACCGATAAATTTGAAGAATTTAATAAAGACCCTTATGCCGTACAGACAGCCGATCCTTCTATCCTGATTCCGACGATGATTGACGCGCTGATGTATATACAGCAGAATAAGTCTCAGAGTGTGGAACAGATGGTGGGTACACTGGGAGGATACTTCACTTTGTCCAACCGCTGGGGAGGTCAGAATTTCGATACTTTCAATGCCTCGGATGACTGGAACAGTGGGGTGTATTCGATAATCTTTACAGACGTATACAGTAATTTCTTCAAGGTGGAGGAATCTACTAAGGGGTCCGGACACTATTATGCGGTTGCCAACCTGGTTAAGGCGGCTGCCATGATGCGCGTAGCCGATTGTTACGGACCGATTCCTTACAGCCAGGTGAAGAACGGTAAGATGACAGTGGCTTACGATACCAATGAAGAGGTATATAAGAATGTGATCAATGATTTGGAGAATGCAGCTACGGTGCTGGCCAGCTATGCAAAGGATTATCCGACTTCAAAACCGCTCGGTGCAAAAGACCTGGTGTATGAGGGCGACTATGCTTTGTGGGCTAAGTTTGCAAATTCTCTGGCCTTGAGAGCGGCAATGCGTTCTGGGGATGAGGAGGCTGTCAAGGCAGCGGTAAATCATCCGGCTGGATTGATCATGACTAACGCGGAGAATGCAATGATGGATCCGGGAGTACAGGGTAATCCTTATCAGATTGCGGCTGTCAACTGGGGGGACTTGCGTGCCAATGCTTCTATTGTGGATTATATGAATGGATATGAGGATCCACGCCGTCCGGCTTATTTTACCAAATGTGCCTATTCGGGCAATGAGAATAAATACATCGGTATGCGTTCGGGACAGGCTGCATTCGACAAGTCGGATGTGCAGGGATATTCTCAGCCAAACTATAAGTCTAATTCAAAACTGCCGATGTTCGTGGCTGCGGAAACTCAGTTCCTGCTGGCTGAGGCAGCACTGAAAGGATGGTATACAGCCGGTTCGGCAGAGGAACTGTATAAGAAAGGTATTGAACTGTCAATGGAACAGTACGGTGTATCAGCCGACCAGGCAAGTGCTTATATTGCAGATGATACCAAGAAACCAGCCAACCATGAGAAGGATCCGCTGGGAGGAGGTAAACTGGACTATACCCGTAAAAGTACAATTACCGTGGCATGGAGCAACGAGGCTACCAATGAACAGAAACTGGAACGGATCATTACTCAGAAATGGATTGCCTGCTATCCGCTGGGATTGGAAGCATGGGCCGAATACCGTCGTACAGGATATCCTGATCTGGCTCCTGCAATCGATAACCTGAGCAATGGAGCGGTAGATACCAACCGTGGTATGCGTCGCTTGCGCTTCCCTTATACTGAAAAGGACTTGAATACGGCCAATTACAATGCAGCTGTTCAGATGATTGGAGGTATTGACAATGAGGGTGTAGACCTGTTTTGGACAAAGAAAAAATAATAATCCTTTAATTAAGATACGATTATGAAAATCAATATATTAAAAGTTGCGGCTTTCTTTTCGGGTATGTGTGCACTGGCTAGTTGTACTACTCCGGAGCTGGAAAATTTCGATGAGTATTCTCTGACAGAGCCTGCTAAATCTGAGAGTTATTACGAAGCGTTAAGGGCATTCAAGCAGTCCAAGCATCCGATTTCTTTTGGCTGGTATGCCGGATGGAGCGAACCGGGGGTATCGACTGCCAGCATGTTGGCGGGACTTCCTGACAGTATGGATGTGGTATCTCTCTGGGGAGGATGGAATAATCTTTCTGAAGGTAAAAAGCGTGACCTGAAATTTGTACAGGAAAAGAAAGGTACGAGAGTGGTGTTCTGTAGCTTTACTTCGGTTGTCGGACAGGGAATGACTCCGGCTGAGTTTGACAAGGACGATACTACACGTGAGCAGTTCTGGGGCTGGAAAGACGGAGACGATGCTGCCATCGAAGAAGCCATCCGCAAGTATGCACGTGCCATTGTCGACAGTGTGAACTTCTACGGTTATGATGGCTTTGACATTGACTATGAACCGAATTATGGCTATGGAGGAAAACTGGCCAGCGACCAGGGACGTATGTCAATCCTGATTGATGAATTGGGTAAATACATTGGCCCGAAATCATCAGATCCATCGAAATTGTTTATCCTGGACGGAGAAATCTGGAGAATGAATCCGAGTGTGATTGACCGTTTCAGTTACCTGGTATCTCAGGCTTATTCGGTATCGGGAGGAAAACCGAGTCCGGATGCTGGTATGAGTGACAGTAATCTGGACAGCCGTCTGCAGCAGTGTGTGAGTGCGTACAGCAGTGTGTTGTCGGAAGAACAGGTTACCAATATGTTTGTGGCTACTGAAAACCTGGAAAGTGCGATTGATGCATTGAACGGTGGTTATTACTGGACCAACAGAGACGGAGAAAGACAGGATAAGGCGGTATGTCCTTCTTTGTTGGGTATGGCGAAATGGCAACCTGTCAACGGATTCATGAAAGGAGGCTTCGGAGCTTATCAGTTCCAGAATGAAAAGGTGAATACTCCTCCTTACAAGTGGTTGAGAAGAGGTATTCAGGCAGCTAATGAAGGGGTGAATGAATGATCTTTTCAAATGTAGAACATTAATAAGAATAGATTGGATATGAAAACAACAATAAAGAATTTTTTAGTCGGTGGTATTCTGGTGCTGACAGGAGGACTGGTCTCTTGTGAGGATGCAGAATATAATGTACTGGGTGTGCATGGCTTTATTGCGGAAAGCACTACTTCGGAGAGTACCAAGGTAGTAGTGGCTAAAGGCGGAGCGGATGCCACTGTCACTGCTTGTCTGAGCGAAACTTATGGAGAGGATGTTACTTTGAAATTCGTGGTGGATCCTTCTGTCATGGAGGAGTACAACAAGACACAGAGTGCAAGTTTTGTGACTTTGCCCGAAGGCAGTTATGAATTCGAACAGGAAGTAACCATTAAGGCCGGAAACTACAGTGCCGAACCTACCCAGATTCATATCAAGGAGTTTACTTCGGAAATGTTGATTGAATCATATGCTTTGCCCTTGCGTCTGGTAAGCGTAGACGGTAAGGTGCCTATGATGCCTCAGACCGGTACTTTTGTTATTACGACTGAAAATGTGGCTCCTTATTCATTGCCGTTGTACCAGGGGGGTACCGGTTTCTCGGCTGAAATGCCGAACGGTCCTGAGACTTATTCTGCCTTTACGGTAGAAGCCCGTTTCCAGATCAGTGATACCGGCAACCGTAACCGTACGGTGTTCTCGAACGGAAGCGGCGGATCGGACAACCTGCTGTTGCGTTTTGAGGACCCTCAGAGCGACCAGCCGGATGGAACCAAAGGACATTCATTGATTCAGGTAGTGGGTCGTGACGGCAAGTTCCTGAATCCGGGTGTGGCGATGGAAACCAACAAGTGGCAGCATTATGCAATAACCTTCAACGGCTCTGAATATCGTTTGTATGTAAACGGCGGTTTTGCCGGTGTATTGGATATTCCTGATGGTCCTACTACCTTTACTGGAATGAACTGGTTCGGTGCAGCCGATGATTCCTGGTGGGGAGACTGCAAGATGCTGATGACCGAAATGCGAGTTTGGTCGGTTTGCCGTACCGATGCGCAGATTCAGAATAACATGACAAGTGTAGGTACTAAATCTCCGGGACTGGAAGGCTACTGGCGTCTGAGTGACGGTAAGAGCGGAGACGGAACCAGCTATGCCGATTTGACCGGAAAGGGACATACGCTGAAGACTACGAAGAAGCCGACAAAATGGATTGATGATATCATGTCAAGTGATTCAGCCACTCCGTGGTAAAAGATAAATACTGATTGGAATACCCTCATTGCATTTATTTGCGATGGGGGTATTTTTTTGCCTTGTGGTGTCGGTTGCGGTACAAGAGAGGAGTGGGCGGATAGGAAGAAAGTGATTGGATGAGGATATAAAAAATCCATCCCGGATACTCACTGAGGGAGCATCCGGGATGGATGGAAGGAGAGAGAAACCAATATCTCGGTATCTCCGAACGGATCAGTTGCTCAGGTTCGGATTGGCGGCAATGGCTTCTTTCGGAATCAGAATGGTGTAGCGTGCATCGTCCTGTTCCAGTATGTACTTCTGACCTTCGATGGTCTTTTCAATCCGGGGACGGGTAGTGCGCCGTAAGTCGAACCAGCGGTGTCCTTCAAAGGCGAGTTCTTTGGCACGTTCGTTCATGATCTCCGCAATCAGATTTTCCTGCTCCATTGATTCGATGGCTGCTTTCTTCTTATTGAAAGCCTCAGGAGTATATCGCTTTGCCATCAGTTCCAGAATCCGCTTGCGTGCTTCCGGCAGTTTCTTTGCCCGGGCTGCTGCCTCCGCACTGTTCAGGTAGACTTCTCCGGTACGTATGGTGGAGCGGAAGGCCGAATTTCCTCCTTTCAGGCATTTGCGGTTGCCGCTCTTGTCGGCTTCGCTGAAATAAGCATTGGTACGCAAGTCTCCCGCCTCGTAGAGCTTCAGGAAAGAAGGAAGTACGGAAACGGCAAGGCTGTAGTCGTTGGTGAATGTGTATTCCAGGGCGTTGATGGCTTCCACCGATTCGAAATGGTTCGGAAGCTTGAAGCCGGCCGTGTTGAAATCTTCCAGCTGGTTCTGTACCTCCAGTGCTTTTTCGGCACTGGCATACGCCTGTTCCCAGTTGCCCATATAAAGATAGATGCGCGAACGGAGTGCAGGTACGCACAATGTAGTAAAACGGTAAGACAGTGTCTTGTCGCTCCACTTTGTCACATTCAGGTATTCCTCGGCTTTTTTCAGGTCGGAAAGGATAGCGGCATATACCTCACCCACCGTATTGCGCGAAAGTACCTTTTCCATGTCGGTGTCGAGTTTCAGCGGAACAGCTTTGGTCTCAGGCGCTCCGGGCTTGGTATAGGGTTGTCCGTGCAGGTTTACCAGTACAAAATGCATGTATGCCCGCATCAGGTAAGCTTCTCCGGCAAGCTGGCGGATTTCCTCTGCTTTACCCTCGGTGATTTCTTCATGGTGCTCAATCAGGTAGTTGGCATAGTAGAGTGTCTGGTAATACCCTGCCCAGTTGAAAGAGGTGGTAGACGTACTGCTGGTATTCGTTTCCCAGCGTTCAATCGGACTGTATTTGTCGCGGTCTCCACTGTTGGTGACGTACATTTCGTCGGCTCCCATAGCGGCCAGTCCTCTGTCGGAAGGGAGGTTGTTGCAGGTCGATACCCACAAGGCCCGGTATTCATCCAGGGTGGTAGGAATCACGCTGCCTGTCGGCTTGATGTCCAGGAATTTGTCACATCCGGCCAGTATCGTACTCAAACATACGAAAGTCAGGTAGATATATATTTTTTTCATATCGTTCTTGTTAGTTTTTAGAAGTTCAGATTAAGACTCAGAGTAACCGATTTCGGAATAGGCTGTGCATAAGGATTTCCCATCGTTTCCGGGTCGAGGAAATTGGTGTAGTCCGAACCGAAGACAAGGAGGTTTCTTCCTTCCAGACTGACACTGGCCTGGCTGATGCCCCATTTCTTGGTCAGTTCAAACGGAAGCGAATATCCCAGACGGATGCTCTGCACGCGCAGGTAGTTCTGTTTCTTTACCCACAAGCTCAGGTTTTCGTATACGTTCAGTCCTCCCAGTGCAATGTAGGAATCCGGGTCTACGTTTCCGTCGAGCAGGGCAGGCAGGGTTCCCGAAGGATTGTCACTGCTCCAGCGCTGCAGGATGTCACGGTTGGTATTCTGGCCGCGGTCGTACCCCATGATGGAGTAAGTGGGCTGTGTCCGTACATATCCGCCTGCGTTGAAGATGCAGTTGATGCCCAGTTCGAATGCCTTGAACGTGAAGGTATTCGTCAGACCGCCGCTGTATGGAGAATCCGTACTGCCGATGTATTCGTATTTCTCACGCACTTCTGCCGGAGTCAGGTCGTAGGCCCCGAATCCCCATTCCCGGATTTTGAAGAACTCCTTGGCGCTTTCTTTCTGTCCGGTTTCCTTGTTGTAGAAGGTCAGCTGACCGTCCTTGTCGATACCGGCATAAGGGAAGGCAAAAATGGCTCCTACCGGATAGCCTTCTCTGCTGGGAGTCGTACTAGCCTCCGTGATGGCTTCCTTCAATACCTTGTTCTGGTTGTAGGCAAAGTTGAATGTCGTTGTCCACATGAAGGATTTGGTATGGATGTTACGGGTCGACAGACTGACTTCCACTCCCCGGTTGACCATGCTTGCCCAGTTGATGGTGGTCGAAGCAAACCCGGTTTCCAGCGGCAGCATGTGCATGCCGATCAGGTCGGTTCCCTTGCGGTAATAGTAGTCCACACTCAGGTTGATGGCCTGGTTCAGTACCGCAAAATCCATACCTATGTTGCTCGAATAGGTTTTCTCCCAGCGCAGTTTGTCGTTCGGGGCAGAGGTAACCGTAATCATGTCTTCGGTATTTCCGGGCAGGATGGGATTGGCATTCGACTGGTACTTGCCTAATAAGAAAGGTGAAGTGTTCTTGTCGATGTTTCCCTGTATACCGTACGAGGCACGGATCACCCAGTTGTCCATCCAGCGTACCTGCTCCATGAAAGGTTCCTCAGTAATGCGCCACAGGGCACTAACGGAGTACAGGGGCAGGTAACGGTATTTCTTGTCCACCCCAAAAAGGTCCGACCCGTCGAAACGGATGCTTCCTCCCAGGGTATAGCGGTTCAGCAGTGAATACGATAGGGTAGAAAAGCCGGATACATAGGCATTTTCCACGTTGGTCTTCGTATGCAGCGGGAAGGCCTTCGAGTCGTTCGGGAAGATGACCGGCTGGTTGGTCATCGTGCGGCGGTCGTATCCGTAGCCCGCAGAATAAAGGGTGGTTCCCCAGGTGCGGCGCAATTCAGAGCCCAGCATGATCTCAAACTCATGGATGTCGGCATACGTATCGCGGTAAGTTCCCATTGTCTTCCAGGTTACCTGGGAGTCTGAGTTTTCGTAGGCTTTGTGGAATCCGCCCTTTGCCGGCAGGAACGACTGTCCGGTGCTGTTGTCTCTGCGCTGCTGGTGTTCGTACCGCATGGCAAACGATTCCTGGTCGGCAATCTGTTCACGCGAGGTCTTGTCCAGCTGCAAGCCTACCTGTGAGGAAATTTTGAAGCGGTCGTCGAAGCGCAGCTCGACGTCGAAGATGGACGACATGGAGTTGATCACCGTTTCGTTCGAAGTATTGTTGCGCTCCTCGAAAATGTTGAACTTCAGGTCCGAGTATCCGCTCTGTACATCCGTATCATAGAGGTAGTTTCCATCCTCATCGTATGGCCGCAGATACGGACTGGCTATGCGGGCATAGAACATCGGATTGGTGAATCCGTTCGTGGCCAGATAGGAATTCAGCTTTCGGCGGTTCAGGAAAACCGATGCACCGACCTTCAGGATCCGGTTGATCTTATAGTTGGTCTTGGTTACCAGGTTCAGACGGTCGGATGATACATCCGGAATATTTCCTTCTTCCTTCGAGTATCCCAGCGAGGTATAGAACGTCGTTTTCTCGTTTCCTCCGGATACGCTGAGGTTGTATTCCTGGTTGAAGGCATTGCGGAGCAGAATGTCGTTCCAGTCGGTGTTGATCTGGCGGAGACCGTTGATTTCTCTCTGGGCATCGGCCGAGAGGGCATCCCAGCCACCGGCCTGGAATTTCTTGATTTCATCGTACTTCTTCAGGATGCGGTATACGCTTCCCTTGTCGGAGTTGATGGAATACTGTGACTTCATCAGCTGCAACTCGAGGTCAACCTTCTCCGATGCATTCAGCAGGTTGAGACGGTCAATGTTGAATTTAGGCGTATAGGTAAGGCGGGTATTGAAGTTCACCATCGTTTTTCCGGCCTTTCCGCTTTTGGTCGTGATGACAATGACTCCATTGGCGGCACGTGCTCCGTAAATGGCCGTAGCCGCAGCATCTTTCAATACGGTGATGTCTGCGATGTCGGCAGGGTTCAGTCCGGCAATGGAAGACTGCTCCACATCGTCGATGTTCTTGAGCTGTTCCAGGTTGGGGATGTCCGTACCCTCCAGAGGAATTCCGTCGAGTACCCACAGCGGGTCCTGTGTACCGTTCAGCGACGAGGTACCGCGGATTCTCACTTTCACCGGTGAGCCCGGGGCTCCGGAGGTCGAGATGGCCGACAGCCCGGCAATCTGTCCGGAGAGTGCCTGGTCGATGCTCTTTACGGTTCCGATTCTCGATTCGGATACGTCTATCTTGGCGATGGCTGCCGTCAGCTTGCGGCGCTCAATCGTCTGATAGCCGGTGACCACTACGTCTGCCAGCATGGTGGAAGAAGTTTCCAGTGCGACGGGATAGTGCGTCTGTCCGTTTTTCAGTTCCAGTGTCAAAGGAGCATATCCGATGTAGCTGAACTGTAGTTTCTTGACGGCCGATGGAATCGTGATGGAAAAATTCCCATCGATGTCGGTGATTACTCCTAATGTCTGCTGGGAGCTTCCTGACTTTTTCAGATCCTCCGAGGAGACAAAGACAGACACACCGATCAGGGGTTGCTTGTCGTCGGCAGCGATTACGTTACCTGTGATGACTTTGTCGGCTGCATTTGCTAGTTGCAGAACGCTACAAAGAATGAACAATAAGAATAAAGTTTTCTTCATTTAGTGGGTCATTAAAATAAATAGTTAAAGTTTATAATACTAAACAAATGAAATGGGAATATTGTTTATGGGTGATAATATGATTTGTCTTGCCGGAAGATGGCTGACAAGACAAAAGAGGGTATCCGGATATTTTCCATGCATATATCCGGATACGGTGGTAGCAGGATACTGATCACTGAAAGATCAGAGAGGCTCTCTTTTATTTTAATCCCAGGGCAGTCTTGATGCGCAGGATCATGTCATCGTAGTGATAACGTGTGGCCGTGTCGGAAGTGGACCGGCGCGATTCCAGCAGTTCCTTGATGCGCAGGAGTTCTCCACGCTTTACCGAAATGGCATCGGAGATGCGGTTGACCTGGCCGCCGTAAAAATTCAGTACACGGGGGGCTCCCATGCGTTCTGCGTGGTCGGCATACAGTTCGTCGCAGCTGCATCGGGGCGTGTCATGCAGCAGGTAAGGATTGGTGCGATAGGAGTCGCTCAGCTGCTTGTTGACCTTTACTCCTTCGTATTCTGCCGCTGCGGTAATCAGGGCATCGATGAAGCCTTTCTGTACGTTCCGTTCCATGACGTCGGGGATGCCTCCCTTCAATGTGGTGGCGAAGATGGAGCGGTGCATCTTGTCCATCATTTCGACTACGGTAAATGCCTTCTTTCCGTTTTTCAGCTCGTTTTCCAGCATACGCATCAGACGGTCGTTCGAAAGCAGGTCCCAGAAAATATATCCCTGCGTATTTTTCAGCACCTGGTTCGGGGCATATTCCACCATTCCGTTCGGATTTTTGCGGAGCAGGAACGTGTAGTCTGAAATCGGGGTGTCGAAGAGCCAGCGGGGGTAGCACAACACTTCATCCAGCAGGAAGTCCAGTGATTCAGCCTGCTTTTCTTTTTCTACATGGGTATAGGTCTGCACGCCGTCGCCCACGGTGGTATTCTCAATGTAAATACCTCCGATATTGGTCATCACGTGGTAAAGATAGTTGTTCCACTGCATGATGACGGCATAATACAGTCGTGACGCTTCCTCATAGCTCTGTCCTTTCTCGCCGGTGGTGGTCCATTTGATGATTTCCGGAACCACCCGCTTCAGGTTCTCGATTCCCAGACGGGATGATTTTACCGGGTCGTCTCCCAGGTCTTCGTTCTGGGCACGGGGGTCTACGGCTGCCCGAGGGTCCTGTGCCTCGCTGTATTTGTACAGACGTCCGGAGTGTTTGCTCAGGAAATTGAAGAGCACGTCTTTTTCGGCTTCCGGCGTAGGAAGTCCGTACCAGCGGTAACCGTATTCAATGGCAAACAGGTCGTAGGGACCGATGTGGGGCGATACGGCAGTTACTCCGTCTTCCGGCTGGGCTACATAGTTGTAGCGGGCATAGTCCATGATCGATGAGGCAGTGGAGTTCATGCGGTCGGTAAAGGCTTTCGAGCGCAGTGAGTCGGTCGGGAAAGTCCACGAGCCCATCATGTTGTGACGGAGTCCGAGGGAATGTCCCACTTCATGGCAGGCCACGAACCGGATGGCGTCTCCCATCATTTCATCAGGGAGCTTCACTCCCCGGGCTTCCGGGATGCAGGCACCGGTCTGTACGGTAATCCATTCCTGTACCATGGAGATTACGTTGTGCCACCACATGATGTCGGCTTCCAGGATTTCTCCCGAACGGGGGTCCAGGATAGACGGTCCCATGGCATTGGCCTTGGAAGAGGCTGCATAGGTTACTACCGAATAGTTGATGTCATCGGCATCCACTGCCAGACTGTCGGGCAGGTCGCGGGCGATGATGGCATTCTTGAAGCCGGCACGCTCAAAGGCTGTCTGCCAGTCTTCGATACCCTGTTTGATGTATTTTCTCCAGCGGTAAGGGGTGGAGTTCTCAATATAGAACACGATGGGCTTGGCGGGCTCTACCAGTTCTCCGCGCAGATAGGCCTCCCGGTCTTCGGGCTTGGGCTCGAGTCTCCAGCGGGTAATGTATTTCTTTTCCTCTGTCTTTTGCTGTGCGTCACTGAAGTACAGGAAGTCCTTGGTGAAGTATCCTACTTTCGGATTGTCCAGACGTCCGGTCATGGGGTGTTCCGGAAGCAGCACGAGGGACGAGCTGACCTCTACGGTGACATTGACTGTCGACATGCCTTCTCTGACGCGGGTGGTCAGTTCGGAGGTGGCCACTACGTTATTGGGGAAGGACTTGATGTGTACGATGCGCGACAAATCCTTGATGGCAGAGGTGCCCAGGTTGATGTTGTCGAATACGTTGTTGATGCTGGTCTCCGATCCGTTGTAAATGTCATTTACCTTGATGAGGTATGACTTCCGGGAAGCATCGCGGCTTTCCGTCTGGAAGGAGGCAATCAGCGGTGAGATGAAGTTGTTCTTCACCGACTGGGTGATGGCGTCGCCTGCAGGTGATTCCGGCAGCGGACGGATCTGGCGAACCAGGATCTTGCGGGTGATGGAATCGTGTTCGAAGCGTATCATCTGGGTCTCGTAATTGGTTCCACGGTTCACACCGGCATCATTCAGTTCCAGCGGAACTTTCTGCAGTTTGTTGACTACCAGCATGTCCCGTCCCAGCAGTGAGTCGGGTATCTCAAAGTAATAATTGTGATTCTTGTAATAAATATTGAACATACCTTTGCCTACCTGGTATTGCGGAACGGCGATTTCTCCCGAAGTGGAGTCCGCTACTTTGGATGAATCGGCAGGTACGCTTTTTTTCTTCTTGAAGAACCAGCCCTGTGAGGGGGTCTTTTTGTCGGGTTGTACATGATTGGCCTTCACAGGCGCATAACATAAGGCTCCGATTACGGATGTAGTCAGTAAAGTCTTTTGTAAGTTCATAATGTTGTTGTTGAATATTTAAGTTGCAAAAATATAATAAGGCTGACAAATAAACAATTGTATTTAATGGTGAAGTCTCTTTTTATTATTATTTTTGCAGAAAATGTGAAAAAATACAGGTATTATTAATTTTTTTTATTTGTTTGTCTCATATTATTGAAACAACGGACGGTTAGGTACGGTTGTTTTCCTATCGGTTATTTATTTAAATTTAATATTATATGAAGAAAAGACTATTATTCGTTGCGCTGGCTTCGTTTTTGATGGCGGGTTGTGCGGGTGAGAAGGAAAAATGCGAAGTTTTTCTGACTCCGGCTCCGCTGTCGTGTGTACAAACCGCAGACCGGTTTGCCTGGAATGACCAGACTCGTATTTCGTTCAATCCCGAACAGATTGACGGTGAGATGGTGAAGGCGGCTCTTTACCGGAGCGTGCTGCCTCTGAATTTTACGCAGGAAGTCGGAGACAATATGATTATACTGGAACTGGTATCCAGTCTTCCGAACATTACTTCTCCCGAAGGATATGTGCTGAAGGTTTCTCCTGACAAGGTTTCCGTACAGGCGCTTTCTCCGGCCGGAATCTTTTATGGGCTGCAGAGTCTGAAGCAGCTGACGGACGGGACGGACGCCGTTCCGGGAGTGGAGATTGCCGATGAACCTCGTTTCCCTTACCGTGGGGTGATGCTGGATGTGTCACGTCATTTCCGGAGTGCCGGTTTTGTCAAAAAGCAGATTGAACTGTTGTCTTCTTATAAGATAAACCGCCTGCACCTGCATCTGACGGATGCGGCCGGCTGGCGCTTGGAAATCGACAAGTATCCCCGCCTGACGGAGTATGCTGCCTGGCGCAAGCAGAATACCTGGAAGGAGTGGTGGAACGCCAAAAGAGAATATTGTGAAAAGGATTATTCCGGAGGTGCCTATGGAGGTTATTATACCAAAGAGGAGGTGGCCGACCTGCTGAAGTTTGCGGCTTTGCATCAGGTGACCGTGATTCCGGAAATTGAGATGCCTTCGCACTCGGAAGAGGTGCTGGCGGCTTATCCGGAACTTTCGTGTACGCATCAGCCGGGGGCTTCCGACTTCTGTGTGGGAAATGAAAAGACTTTTGAGTTCATCGAGAATGTCTTGACAGAGGTAATGGAGATGTTCCCTTCCGAATACATCCATATCGGTGGAGATGAGGCAGGAAAGTCTGCCTGGAAGACTTGTCCGCTGTGTCAGAAGCGCATGAAGGAAGAGGGACTGAAGAACGTGGATGAACTGCAGAGTTACCTGATCCATCGGGTGGAGACCTTCCTGAACAGCAAGGGACGCAAGTTGCTGGGATGGGACGAAATCCTGGAAGGCGGACTGGCACCGAATGCGACGGTAATGTCCTGGAGAGGTGAAGAGGGTGGTATCAAGGCGGTTCGTGCCGGACACCATGCCATCATGACACCGGGTGAATTCTGTTACCTGGACAGTTATCAGGATGCTCCTTATTCTCAGCCGGAGGCCATCGGCGGTTACCTGCCTTTGGGCAAGGTGTACAGCTATGAGCCGGTGCCCGATTCACTGAATGCGGAAGAGAGAGACATGATGCTGGGTGTACAGGGTAATCTTTGGGCGGAATACATTCCTACCGACGAGCATATGGAGTATATGTTGTATCCGCGCGCCATTGCAGTGGCCGAAACGGGATGGACAATGCCGGAGAACAAGTCGTGGGAGTCTTTCCGCGAACGCATCTTGCGGGCAACTCCCCGCTGGAAGGCATGGGGATATCATCCGTTCGACATTACCGAGGAAATCGGCAACCGTCCGGAATATGCTCAGCCGGTGACGCACCTGGCGACGGGCAAGAAGGTGACTTTCAATAATCCGTACTGGAAGAATTATCCGGCCAACGGGGAGAAGACGCTGACCGACGGGCTGTGCGGCGGATGGAGCTATAATGACAAGCGCTGGCTGGGATTCTCGGATGACAGCCGCATGGATGTGACCATCGACCTGGAGAAGACTACGAAGATTCATTCGGTATCGGCTACCTTCATGCAGGTGTGCGGTCCGTGGGTGTATTTCCCGGCACGGGTGGTGATATCCGGTTCGGCCGACGGAAAGGACTATCAGACCCTGGCTGAAATCGACCATAAGGTGGTGAAGGACGATGCGGTTTCCTTCAAGGATTTTGCCTGGGAAGGAGAGGCGGATGTAAGATATATCCGTTATCAGGCCATTGCGGATACTACTTATCCGGGTATCCAGTTTGTGGATGAAATCATTGTCCGCTAAGTTTTTTGATTGCGCATAAGGGCAGTCCCTGTTTTGCATCGTTCGGTCGGAAGGATGCGGAAACAGGGGCTGCCTTTTTTATTGGGGAAGGAATTTGGGGTAAGTGCGTGAAAATAAGTGAATCTCCATTTGGATTTTTCGGAAGAAATACATAGATTTGTGTAATAGGCACTGAATTTTGTGAGTGGAACTGGATTTAACTGAACGCATGAATTGAACTTTGTTAACCTGAATGTGGCCGTCCGTCCGGGGCGGTACTTCACAATTGTAATGTGAGTTGGATTGAGTCTGTTGGGTATGCCTTATGGGTCCGTATGATGCCCGTTCTCTGCTCCGGATGACTGTTTCAGCCGGTCCGGAAGAGGATGATACCTGTGGGGCGGGTAAGGGCGTTTTCTGTATGTTTAGCTGATTTTTGATTCATATTCTTTACGCTGATGGAAAGACAATTGCAGGACATGTCGGATGACGAATTGATCGGGTTGTATCTGGAAAATAATGAGGAGGCTATTGCGGTGTTGCTTTCGCGCTGTGCCGTTTCTGTCGAAAAATGGATTCGGTTTTCTACCCGCGACGAAGAAACGGTGAAGGACTTGTATCAGGAAATAATGGTGCATCTGTTGCTGAAGATACAGCAGCGGGCATACCGGCGCGGGTGTTTCGTGGCGTGGCTGTATTCGCTGGTGTCCAATTACCTGTGCAGTCATTACCGGAAAAAGCGTCTGCCGGTGGTTGCCGATGTGGAGTATGAGTGGCTGCCGGTGGCGGACGAGGGCATGCCCGAAGGATATGAAGAGGCGCTGTTCTGCCTGGCGGAACAGCTCTCGTGTCTGCCGGTGCCGGTGCAGGAACTGATCAAGATGCGGTATTGGGAGCGGATGTCGTACCGTGAGATTGCCTGCCGTACGGGAATTAACTGTTCCACCGTGGTCAAGAGAATCCAGACCGGATGCCGTGAGCTGAGGCGCATGATGGAAGAAAAAGGATACGACAGTTCCTGTTTTTGGGAGATATAGGAAAGGTTCCCTTGTACCGCCGGGTACAAGGGTTTTTCTTGTGGTGCAGAGCCGATGTCAGCGTTTGCGTAAATCCTTGTCTGAGAATTAACTTTTTGGTACGTTTTTTACTTTTTTTAAGTTGATTTTCCCGGATTATATATCCACTGAAACAATTTTTATAGTACATTTGCCTCGAATTTGTAATGCGCAGTTTGCAAAAATGATGAATAAAATAAAACATCTAGGTATTGTGGAAAACATAGATGGTGCTCATCTGAAAGTGAGAATCATTCAAAATTCTGCTTGTTCGGCGTGCAGTGTGAAAGGGCATTGCAGCGTGTCTGAGTCGAAGGAGAAGATAATCGATGTATATAATGCCAATTCGGTTCCGTGCCAGATCGGAGAACGGGTGATGATAGCAGGAACTACATCTATGGGGATGAAAGCGGTTTTGCTGGCTTTTGTCCTTCCTTTTGTCGTACTCATGGCCGTGCTTTCCGTCTCGCTGCAGCTTACTCAGGGAGATGAACCTTTGTCGGCCTTGTTTGCGTTAACGTCGTTGATACCTTATTATTTTATCATCTATTGTTTCCGGAAGAAGATCAGCCGGACGTTTACCTTTGTTTTGGAATCTATTAAATAATTAATAAACTAACTGTATATCTTATGAATTTAATTTTGGTTGCAGTGATTTCATTGGGAGCCATCGGCTTGATTGCCGCAGTTATTTTGTATGCCGCTTCTAAGAAATTTGCTGTGTATGAAGATCCTCGAATCGCTCAGGTGGGCGAGGTTTTGCCACAGGCAAACTGTGGAGGATGTGGTTATCCGGGATGTTCGGGTTTCGCTGCTGCATGCGTGAAAGCCGGTTCTCTGGAAGGTAAGATGTGTCCGGTGGGCGGACAGCCTGTAATGGACAAAATCGCAGGTATTCTGGGACTGGAGGCTGTGGCTTCCGAACCTAAGGTGGCTGTGGTAAGATGTAACGGTACTTGTGCCAACCGTCCCCGGATTACTCAGTACGACGGAGTGCGCTCATGTGCAGTGGCTCATTCTACTTACGGGGGTGAGACGGGCTGTACGTTCGGCTGTCTGGGTTGTGGCGACTGTGTGACTGTCTGCCAGTTCGGTGCCATCCGTATCAATCCGGAAACAGGATTGCCGGAAGTGGATGAGGCGAAGTGTACGGCTTGTGGAGCCTGCAGCAAGGCTTGTCCGCGCAACATCATCGAAATCCGTCCGAAGGGAAAGAACAACCGCCGTGTGTATGTGCAGTGTGTCAACAAGGACAAGGGTGCGGTAGCCCGCAAGGCTTGTGCAGCCGCTTGTATCGGTTGCGGCAAGTGTGTGAAAGTCTGCCCGTTCGAAGCAATTACGCTGGAAAACAACCTGGCTTATATCGATCCGGCCAAGTGTAAGTCTTGCCGCAAGTGTGAGACTGAATGTCCGCAGAATGCCATCATCGCAGTCAACTTCCCTCCCCGAAAGGTAAGAGAGGCAGCTGCACCGGCAGCCGATGCGGCAGTCAAGGCAGAGGCTAAAGTGGAAGCACAGCCGCAGGCAAAGGCAGAAACCAAGCCTGAAGCATAATTAAATAAAGTAGAAACCATAAATAGAATATCATAGTGAAGACTTTTAGAATTGGTGGAGTTCATCCGGCTGAGAACAAACTGTCTGCCGGTAAAGCAATCGAGACGCTTGCACTCCCTAAACAAGCTGTTTTCCCTTTGTCTCAGCATATCGGTGCTCCGGCTACGGCGATTGTAAAGAAAGGGGATGTAGTGAAGGTCGGTACCAAAATAGCTGAGGCTGGAGGTTTTGTTTCAGCTCCAATATTTTCTTCTGTATCGGGTAAGGTAAACAAGGTAGACAGCATCATTGATGCCAGCGGTTACCGCAAGCTGGCTATCTTTATCGATGTGGAAGGTGACGAATGGGAAGAAAGCATCGACCGCAGCACAGACCTGGTAAAGGAATGTAACCTGACTCCCGAGGAAATCGTTGCAAAGATCAAGGATGCGGGTGTAGTAGGTATGGGTGGTGCCTGTTTCCCGACACACGTCAAACTGATGCCTCCTCCCGGATGCAAGGCTGAGTGTGTGATCATCAATGCGGTGGAATGTGAACCGTATCTGACTGCCGACCATCGTCTGATGCTGGAAAAGACGGATGAAATCCTGGTGGGTGTACAGATTCTGATGAAGGCTGCGAAGGTCAGCAAGGCATATGTGGGCATCGAGAACAACAAGCCGGATGCCATCAAGGTGATGACGGAAAAGGCGGCTGCCTATCCGGGCATTGAGATTGTTCCGCTGAAAGTGAAATATCCGCAGGGAGGTGAAAAGCAGCTGATCGATGCCGTGATCGGCCGTCAGGTACCTGCTCCTCCAGCCATTCCTATCCATGTAGGAGCGGTGGTACAGAATGTGGGAACTGCCTATGCGGTGTATGAGGCCGTACAGAAGAACAAGCCGCTGTTCGAACGTATCGTAACGGTGACAGGTAAGTCATTGAAGAACCCGTCGAACTTCCTGACACGTATGGGTACTCCGATGAGCCAGCTGATTGATGCGGCAGGCGGTCTGCCGGAAGATACCGGCAAGGTAATCGGTGGTGGTCCGATGATGGGTAAGGCACTGGCCAATACAGAGGTGCCTATCTGCAAGGGTAGCTCGGGTGTGCTGATCATGAACGACAAGGAAGCCCGTCGTGCTGAACCTCAGCCGTGTATCCGTTGCGCCAAATGTGTCAGCGCATGTCCGATGGGACTGGAACCGTTCCTGCTGGCTACTTGCTCGGCACACGGCGACTGGGAACGTGTGGAACAGGAAATGATCATGTCATGTATCGAATGTGGTTCTTGCCAGTTCACATGTCCTTCACACCGTCCGATGCTGGATTATATTCGTTTAGGTAAAGGTAAGGTAGGCGCTATTATCCGCGCTCGTAATGCTAAAAAATAAAAGATCTTATGGCTAATAAATTAATTGTATCATTATCCCCCCATGTACACAGCGGCGATAGCGTACAGAAAAACATGTATGGCGTAATCATAGCTCTGGTGCCTGCCTTGCTGGTATCATTCTATATGTTCGGCCTGGGGGCTGTTATCGTGACATTGACTTCGGTCGTTGCTTGTCTGTTCTTCGAATGGGCGATTACCAAATTCATACTGAAGCGTGAGCGTACTACCATCATGGACGGTTCGGCTGCGCTGACCGGCTTGCTGCTGGCCTTCAATCTTCCTTCCAATCTTCCGTTGTGGATCATCGTTATCGGTGCGCTGGTGGCCATCGGTATCGGTAAGATGACATTCGGCGGACTGGGATGCAACCCGTTCAACCCGGCACTGGTGGGACGTATCTTCCTGCTCATTTCGTATCCGGTACAGATGACTTCATGGCCGGTAGCCGGACAGCTGACTGCCTATACGGATGCTGAGACTGCGGCTACTCCGCTGGCGCTGATGAAGATGGCGGTACACGGTGACACGGAGGCTCTGGGACAGTTGCCTTCTACCCTCGATCTTTTCCTGGGTAACAATCCGGGATGTATCGGTGAAATCAGTGCCCTGGCGCTGTTGCTGGGACTGGCTTACATGCTTTGGAAGAAGATCATCTCATGGCACATTCCGGTTTCAATCCTTGCTACTGTATTCGTATTTGCTACCTTGCTGAACCTGGCCGATCCGGTGAAGTATGCCGATGGTCTTACTCACCTGTTTACCGGTGGACTGATGCTGGGTGCGATCTTCATGGCAACCGACTATGTGACTTCTCCGATGACTCATAAGGGAATGGTAATCTACGGTATCGCCATCGGTTTCCTGACCGTGGTCATCCGTACGTTCGGTGCTTATCCGGAAGGTATGTCGTTCGCTATTTTCATCATGAACGCATTTACTCCGCTTATCAATACTTATTGTAAACCTAAACGTTTTGGGGAGGTAGCTAAGAAATGAAAAAACTTGAATCGTCTTTGAAAAATATGGCTTTGGCACTGACCGGATTCTCGGTAGTGGCAGGAGCCTTGCTGGGATGGGTGAACGACATTACTGCCGAGCCGATTGCCCAGGCCAATGCAAAAACCTTGAGTGACGCGATTGCTGTGGTGGTTCCGGGATTTGACAACAATCCTGCTGAGGCTCCTCAGGAAGTGGAACTGAACGGGGTGGTTTATAAGATTTATCAGGCTACCAAGGAAGGACAGCCTATCGGAGCGGCAGTGGAATCGACTGCCAACGGTTTCGGTGGAGCGCTGAAGGTCCTGGTGGGTTTCGACAACGAGGGAAACATCATCGACTATTCGCTGCTGAGCCATGCCGAGACTCCGGGACTGGGTTCGAAGGCAGCCGACTGGTTCAAGAAGGGTGCGAAGGGTGACATCACCGGACAGAACCCGGGTGAGGCTCCGCTGACTGTCAGCAAGGACGGTGGTCAGATTGATGCGATTACGGCGTCAACCATTACTTCACGTGCCTTCCTGAAAGCAGTGAACGATGCTTATGCGGCTTATAAGAAACAGTCAGGAGATACTACGGTAGCTACCGACGGAACCAGTGGAGCTACTTATCATGCAGCTCCGGTGGATTCAGTTAATGTGGATAACAATTAATGGAGGAGACATACTTATGAATAATTTTAAAGTCTTGATGAATGGGATTGTAAAAGAGAATCCTACGTTTGTACTTCTGCTGGGTATGTGTCCTACCTTGGGTACTACCTCATCGGCTATCAACGGTATGGGTATGGGATTGGCTACGCTCTTCGTGCTGGTTTGCTCGAATGTGGTGATTTCGCTGATCAAGAGACTGGTACCCGACATGGTGCGTATTCCTATCTTTATTGTGGTGATTGCGTCGTTCGTGACCTTGCTGCAGATGGTGATGCAGGCTTATGTGCCTGCGCTGTATGCTACGCTGGGACTCTTTATCCCGCTGATCGTGGTGAACTGTATCCTGCTGGGACGTGCCGAAGCCTTTGCTGCCAAGAACAATCCGGTGGCTTCGTTCTTCGACGGACTGGGTATGGGTCTCGGATTTACCATTGCGCTGACACTGCTCGGCGGCGTACGTGAATTCCTGGGTACCGGAAAGTTGTTCAACATCACTGTGATGCCGGAAGACTACGGTATGCTGATCTTTGTGCTGGCTCCGGGTGCGTTCATCGTACTGGGATACCTGATTGCGATTGTGAACCGTCTGAAAAAAGCGTAACTCCTAAAAAACAGATAAGATTATGGAATATATATTGATATTTATTACAGCGATATTTGTGAACAACGTAGTGTTGTCACAGTTTTTGGGAATCTGTCCGTTCCTGGGAGTGTCCAAGAAAGTGGAAACCGCTATGGGAATGGGAGCAGCGGTGGCCTTCGTGCTGACGCTGGCAACCATCGTGACTTATGTCATCCAGAAGTTCGTGCTCGATGCATTCGGACTGGGATATCTGCAGACCATTGCCTTTATTCTGGTCATCGCCGCACTGGTACAGATGGTGGAGATTATCCTGAAGAAGGTTTCTCCTTCGTTGTATCAGGCTCTGGGTGTGTTCCTGCCGCTGATTACAACCAACTGCTGTATCCTGGGTGTGACCATCCTGGTGATTCAGAAAGACTATGACCTGCTGACAGGTGTGGTATATGCGTTCTCTACTGCCCTGGGTTTTGCACTGGCACTGATTGTGTTTGCGGGTATCCGCGAACAGCTGAGTCTGGTGAACATTCCGAAGGGAATGAGAGGCATGTCTATCGCACTGGTGACTGCCGGTCTGCTGGCAATGGCCTTCATGGGCTTCTCGGGTGTAGATAAAGGTCTGGCCGTATTGTTCGGTCTGGAATGATTATTATCGGCTCATGTAATTGGATTTACCGATTATTGTTTTTATTTTTGTCGTAAATACTAAATCATTTATAAGATGAAAAAAAGAATCTTAGTTACAGGTGGAACCGGATACATCGGTTCACATACCGTAGTGGAACTTCAGAACAACGGGTATGAAGTGATTATTGTAGATAACTTGTCGAATTCCCGCGCTGAAGTGGTAGACAGCATCGAGCAGATTACAGGCATCCGCCCGGCTTTCGAAAAGGTGGATTGTCTGGATTATGAAGGTATGGATGCGGTGTTTGCCAAATATCCGGGTATCCAGGGTGTGATTCATTTTGCGGCAAGCAAGGCTGTAGGAGAATCGGTAGAAAAACCATTGAAATATTACCGTAATAATCTGGTTTCGCTGATCAACCTGTTGGAACTGATGCCGAAGCACAATGTACAGGGCATTATTTTCTCTTCTTCTTGTACGGTATACGGACAGCCGGATGTATTGCCGGTAACCGAAGCGGCTCCGATCAAGAAGGCAGAATCTCCTTATGGAAATACCAAGCAGGTGAACGAAGAAATCATCCGTGATACAGTGGCTTCAGGTGCTCCGATCCGTGCGATCCTGTTGCGTTACTTCAATCCGATCGGTGCGCATCCAAGTGCATTGATTGGTGAGTTGCCAAACGGTGTTCCGCAGAACCTGATTCCTTACCTGACACAGACAGCGATGGGAATCCGTGAAAAACTGAGCGTATTCGGTGACGATTATGATACACCTGACGGTTCTTGTATCCGCGACTATATTTATGTAGTCGACCTGGCAAAGGCACACGTAATTGCCATGAACCGTATTCTGGAAAACAAGCAGAAGGAAAACGTGGAAGTATTCAACGTGGGTACCGGACGCGGACTTTCTGTACTGGAACTGATTCATGCATTCGAATCGGCTACCGGAGTGAAACTGAACTATCAGATCGTAGGCCGTCGTGCCGGTGATATCGTGAAGGTATGGGCCGATCCTTCTTACGCAAACAACGAGCTGGGATGGAAGGCTGAAGCGACTATCGAAGACACTTTGCGGTCTGCATGGAACTGGCAGGTTCACCTTCGTGAGACCGGAGTGCAATAAAATTTGATTTTTTCAAAAAAAATAGCATAAACTACGAACAATTTTACACCTTCAGGTGTTATTATTTCAAAGGTGAGCCTCTTGCACGCTTTGGATATGTGAATATCGGAAGAGTGTACCGTTCATTCGGAAAAGATGCTCATTATATAGTAGTTTTGTCGTGTTTTATTTTGTGTTTGTGTTGTGATTGTTCCTCGGCGTGAGCCGGGGAACATTTTTTTTATCCCCGTGCTTCCGCTAAAAGAGTTTAAACTCTTTGTCTGTTTTCCCGAATAGTAGTACTTTTGCGGTCGTTTTCAGGATGAATAAGGTATTATGAACAGAAAGAGTTGGTTAAAGATTGAACAGTTTCCCTTATTGGTGTATTTGGTGAAGTGGCTATGCCTTTCGGTAGTGGCCGGAGTATGTATCGGCAGTGCCTCGGCCTTGTTGCTGGTATCGCTGAGCTGGGCCACGGATTTCCGTGAGAGTCACTTGTGGATGATTGCCCTGCTTCCGCTGGCGGGCTTGCTGATCGGAACAATGTATCATTACTGGGCGGGTACGGCTGCCCGTGGAAATAACTTCCTGATCGAGGAGATACGTTCTCCGAAGGATATCATTCCGTTCCGTATGGCGCCCCTGGTGTATGTGGGTACTGTCCTTACGCACCTGTTCGGAGGATCGGCCGGACGGGAAGGAACGGGGGTACAGATGGGTGGAGCCATTGCCGACCGCTTTTCCCAGCTTTTTCACCTGCACAAGCGCGACCACCGGGTGATGGTGCTGATCGGTATCAGTGCAGGTTTCGCCTCGGTCTTCGGTACTCCGCTGGCCGGTGCCGTATTCGGCCTGGAAGTCATTGTCATCGGAAGGATGCGTTACGAGGCCATTCTGCCGGCTTTTCTTTCGGCAGCCTTTGCACATCTCACTTGTGTGGCCTGGGGAGTGGCACACACGCATTATCCGCATCCGGTGGTGCCTTCACTGAACGTAGAGACGATTCTGTGGACCATACTGGCCGGTATCTTTTTCGGGGTGGCTGCCATGTGCTTCTCGCGCAGCATCGGTATGTGGGGACGGCTGGCTGCCCGTTATGTGGCCTATCCTCCTTTGCGTCCGCTGCTGGGAGGTATCGTCATCGCACTGGCGGTGTGGCTGTTGGGAACAAGCAAGTACATCGGTCTGGGTGTGCCTACTATCGTCGCTTCTTTTTCCGAACAGCAGATGTGGTACGACTTCCTGCTGAAGATTTTGCTTACCACCTTTACCATCGGTGTAGGTTTCAAGGGGGGAGAGGTGACTCCGCTCTTCTTCGTCGGAGCTACCCTGGGCAGTTTCCTTTCCATGTTTCTTCCCTTGCCCATGAGCCTGATGGCCGCAATGGGTTTTGTGGCCGTATTTTCAGGGGCCACCAATACCCCGATTGCCTGTACCCTCATGGGGATTGAGCTTTTTGGTGCCGAAGGGGGACTCTACCTGGGCATTGCCTGTGTGATTGCTTATCTCTTCTCCGGCCACACCAGTATTTACACGGCCCAGATGATCGGCAGCCCGAAACACAGTGCTTTCATGCGGATGAAGGGAAAGACGCTGCAGGCTTGAGGAACAATCGAATATAGACAAGATAAATTATGGCACAATCAAAAGAAATGACGTCAGGGCCTTCTTTGCCCCTGATTCTGAATTTTACACTGCCCCTTTTGCTGGGGAATCTGCTGCAGCAGACGTATTCGCTGGTGGATGCTGCCATTGTGGGGAAGTTTCTGGGAATAAATGCGCTGGCTTCGGTGGGCGCAAGTACTTCGGTCGTATTTCTGATTCTGGGTTTCTGTAACGGCTGTTGCAGCGGCTTCGGCATTCCGGTGGCCCAGAAGTTCGGGGCACGCGACTATATGACCATGCGGCGCCTGGTGTCGGTGAGCCTGAAACTGGCGGGAGTGATGTCGGTGGGCATTGCCCTTGTGACCAGCCTGCTCTGTGCTTATATCCTGCACAGCATGCAGACGCCCGATAACATTTTCGACGGGGCTTACCAGTACCTGCTGATTACCTTTATCGGTATTCCCTGTACGTTTTATTACAACCTGCTTTCCAGCATTATCCGTGCATTGGGCGACAGCAAGACGCCTTTCTGGTTCTTGCTTTTTGCTACGGTACTGAATATCCTGCTCGATATCTTCTGTATCCTGGTACTGGGATGGGGAGTGGCTGGAGCGGCCCTTGCGACGGTCTTTTCGCAGGGACTTTCGGCATTCCTGTGCTGTCATTACATGTACCGGAAGTTTGATATTCTGAAGACCACGGCTTCCGACCGCCGCTTCCGTCCGGAACTGGCAAAGCAGCTGCTGGGAATCGGGGTGCCGATGGGACTTCAGTTTTCGATTACGGCCATCGGAAGCATCATGCTCCAGAGTGCGAACAATGCCCTGGGAACGGCCTGTGTCGCTGCCTTCACGGCGGCCATGCGTATCAAGATGGTCTTCCTCTGTGCGCTGGAGAGCTTGGGTATGGCCATGGCCACCTACTGCGGACAGAATTACGGGGCCGGTAAGCCGGAACGCATCTGTCAGGGAATCAAGTCGGCTACGTGGATGATGCTGGTCTATGTGGCCTGTGTCATTGCTTTGCTGTGGGGCTTCTCCGAGCCGTTTGCCATGCTGTTCATCGATCCGTCGGAAACGGAGGTCATCGACTATACGGCCCTCTTCCTGCATATCAATGTATCGTTCTTCCCCTTCCTGGGCTCGCTGTGTATCTTGCGCTATTCCATTCAGGGAGCGGGATATACCATGCTGGCCATGTTCTCGGGGGTGGCAGAGATGATTGCCCGTATCCTGGTGAGTGTGGTCATCGTGCCGATATGGGGATTTACCGGAGTCTGCTTCGGAGATTCTACGGCCTGGATCTTTGCCAATCTCTTCCTGGTACCGGCCTTTATCTATATGTACCGCCGGCTGCGGCAGATTGTACAGAAAGAGGGCAGGGACGGTAGCGGAGAGAACGCTCCGGTTTCTGCTTAAGGAAATGCCTGCGCAAAAGCAGGGATGCGGACACGCATCGTTATGCGTCATGCAACAGCCCGCCATGTTTTTCAAAATCATCGCCGTCTTTTTGAAAAACATGGCGGGCTTTTATGTGGTGCATAAAGGTGTGTCTTCGGAAATACCTTTATGCAGGGGAAGTGACATGCCGTGATCTGTTCCGGAACTGGTACATCGTGCAACCGGTGGAAGAATCGTGCACGGCCGACTGCCCGTTTACTTCCAGACGGTTTGTTGATGGGGATTACATGATTTATTCCTATATTTATTGCGGGATAGGCGTGAGGTGAACCGGCTTGTCCCGTAATGTGTTTATTTATTTACTTTACTGAAAAACGACTATGGAAAAACGAAGAATATTATGGTGTGCATTCGCCTGTATTTGCAGCCTGGGTATGGCACAGACGGTAAAGGTGTATGACGTGGCGGAATACGGTCTCAAGGCCGGAACAAAGAAGAATGTGTCGCAGGCAATGAACAGGCTGGTCGACACCATCAAGCAGGAGTGCGATGAAAGCGACAGCATAGTCATCCGCTTCCATGAGGGGGTGTATCATTTTCACGAAAAGGGGGCAGCTTCGCGCGTATATTATATTTCCAACCACGATCAGGACAATCCCAAAAAGGTGGGACTTCCGCTGGAGGGCATGAAGCATCTTACCGTGGAGGGAAACGGGGCGCAGTTGGTCTTTCACGGACGGATGCTGCCCGTATCGCTGTTGCATTCGGAGAACTGTACCTTGCAGGATTTCAGCATCGATTTCGCTGCTCCTCATATCACGCAGGTGAAGATTGTGGCTTCCGACCCGGAAAAGGGGATTACCTTTGAACCGGCTCCCTGGGTGAACTGCCGTATTACCCGGGATTCGATATTCGAAGCTTATGGCGAAGGATGGGAACTGACTCCACAGTGGGGAGTGGCTTTTGAGCCGGATACCCGTCGGCTGATATACAATGCCGGAGATATGGGTTGTCCGGTAAAAGGGGTATATAAGGTAGGTGAAAACCGGATACAGGCTCCGGGATGGAAGGACCCGCGGCTGGTGCCGGGGACTGTCTTTGCCATGCGGGGCTGGGGACGGCCCGCACCGGGAATCTTCCTGTCGCACAACGTAAACACTTCTTTGTCGCGCATCAGCGTGCATTATGCGGAGGGAATGGGACTTCTGGCACAGTTATGCGAGAACATTACGCTCGACGGATTCAACGTTTGCCTGAAAGGGGAAAACGATCCGCGCTATTTTACGACGCAGGCGGATGCGACTCATTTTTCGGGATGCAAGGGAAAGATTATTTCCAGAAACGGACTGTATGAGGGGATGATGGATGATGCCATCAACGTGCACGGTACGTATCTGAAAGTGATCAGGCGCATTGACAACCGTACGCTGGTGGGGCGTTACATGCACGGACAGTCCTGGGGATTTGAGTGGGGACGTCCTGGCGATGACGTGCAGTTCATTGCTTCGAAAACCATGGAGATTGTGGGAGACACCAGCCGCATTGTGTCTATCCGTCCTTACGATAAGGAGGAAATAGCGGGAGCCAGGGAATATCTAATTACGTTCGGCAGTGATGTTCCGGCGCAGGTAAGCGGACAGGAGGGATTCGGAATGGAAAATCTTACCTGGTCGCCGGAAGTGGAGTTCTGTCACAATGTCATCAGGAACAACCGTGCACGGGGTGCGCTGTTCAGTACCCCTCGCCGTACGGTAGTGGAGCATAACGTATTTGACCATACTTCGGGGACGGCTATCCTGCTTTGCGGCGACTGCAACGGGTGGTATGAGACCGGTGCCTGCCGCGACGTGCGCATCCGTCACAATCAGTTTATCAATGCGCTTACCAGTATGTACCAGTTTACCAATGCGGTGATTTCCATTTATCCCGAAATACCCGACCTGGACGGTCAGACGCAGTATTTCCACGGGGGAAATCAGGAAGCTATTGTCATAGAGGAAAATGAATTCGATGTGTTCGAGGCGCCTGTGCTGTATGCCAAATCGGTAGACGGACTGGTGTTCCGCAATAACGTCATAAAGACCAATACGGAATATAAGCCTTTCCATTTCAATCAGAGCCGCTTCTGGCTGCAGCGGGTGAAGAATGTCTTTATCAGATAACCGGGAGGGAGGTTTCGGACTGTATCTTCGGAGACTGGCTGTATCCGGGAGACCATCCGCAAAGAGAGTACCCAACTACAAAGGCCATAGTACGGGATGCGCTGCATCTTACCATGGCCTTTGAAAAGAGGACAAATTACAGATAGATGGGACCATAGGCCTAGTTTCGGGGGGTGTCGGAAAGACCTGTCAGACAGTTGTCTTCCGTCTTCTGGTCCGTTTGAACCAGAGGTAGTAGCCGCTCAGCGGCAAGATACCTCCGATCAGGGCTGCCAGAAAATAAAGTATCTGGGTGGTGAGGCCTCCCCAGCTTCCGGTATGGAAGGCATAAAACCACATCTTCAGCTGCTGCGCCCGTGGAGTATCCTGATAGGGAATGACCTTCCGTATCTCGCCGGTGCGGGAGTCGAAACGGACCGTATCGCTGCGTCTCATCCTGCCGGGAAGACTGATTTTGGCTTCACTCCGGCTCAGGGTGATGGAGGCATACGAGGGATACTGCTGATGAAGCTCTCGCATGACCTTGTCCCAGACCGCATAGTCGAATGCGGCGGCTCTTTCTTCTTTGGGAGAAGAATGGGAGGGCGATTTCGGTGCCTGCGACCGTGAAGGCGAAGCCCCCAGCAGACTGTAGGCAGCGTTCCGGTACCACGGGAAGGACCAGGTGAGACCGGTCAGTGCCATGACCAGCAGGAAAAGAGTGGCATAAAAGCCGAGAGACACGTGGCTGTCGTACCAGAACCTTTTCCATCCCTTGTTGCAGGCTACCCGCAAACGGTTTTTCAATGCCCTCCGGTTGCGCGGAATCCAGATAACCAGTCCCGATACCAGGATGAACACCATGAGCAGGGTAGTGATGCCTACCACGGTTTTACCGGCCGAGGCTCCGCCCTTGAAGGCCGGAGGGTCCAGCAGCCAGCGGTGCAATTTGCGCAGGGTCTGGAAAAACGGATGGGTCTGTGTCCAGCCGTTCACTTCTCCCGTATAGGGATTGAGGCTCAGGGAGCGTTTCCCCGTTTCCTTGAAAGCGGCCATCCAGGTTTCCCCGGGGTTGCCTGAAAGCTGCAGAGAGGTCAGATGCAGCGAATCAGGCACTTGCTCTCCAATCCGTGCTACTATTTCGGAAGGAGAGAGGGGAGGGATGTTTCCTTGTTCCGTAACCCGGTAAAGATGAGGATTCATTCCTCGGGTGATTTCCCGTTCGAAGACCAGGGCTGCCCCTGTCAGGCAGATCACCGTAATGACCAGTCCCAGGGGAAGCGATATCCATAAATGGATGTGGTGGAATAGTTTATTCATGACAATCAATGATAACTGCTTATTTTTCCTTCAACAGACTGACTCCCTTGATAGACTCGGTATCCACCTCGGCGCCACGTGTGGCCTTTCCTTCTTTGTCGATGGTATAGAGTGCCGGCAGTCGGCTGTCTGCAGTCTCAATCTCAAATGTGATGGTGTGGTTGTCGGTATCGACGGCACAGGCCAGGGCAATGTCGTTGATGAGGGCCGGCTCGGGAAGTCCGCTTACCTCGGTATAGGCCTGGGTACGGACATCGAAGATACCGAAGCGCTTGTGGGAGCCTTCCGTAACCCCTGCCGTTCCGGCCTCGGTAAACAACTGCAGGCAGAACTTATGGTCGCCTATATAGAAGCACTTCCACAGGTAATGACCGGTTTTCTCAGTCAGGTTCACATAATAATCGTCGTCTATGCCCACCGGCTTTCCGTTTTCGATGTTCTTTCCGCTGATGCGCAATACCGCAGAAGGAACTTCCGGCACCGTTTTTCCGTAATTCTTGGCCGTGCTCTGGCAGAACAGGTAAATCTCATCGTCAACCACTTCGATTCCCGTTTCCGTACGCGAACGCTGGTTGCCCTTGATCTGTCCGGCTTCCTTGCCCGGATGGTCCTTGCTTTTGCGGACGATGGCATGCTGGTACTTCAGATACTCTTTCTCCGGGTCTTCGGGATTGAACTCGTAGACACCGATGTAAAGGTTGTTTGCCAGGTCGGTACTGTAAGTTGCCTTGGCCCGGCTGGCCGGATCGGGCAAGAGATGCTTGGTGGTGTAGGAAAGCAATACATAATCTCCGAACTCGGCAATATCGCCTACCCCCCATGTCTCGCCTTCCATCAGGCTGGCCGGCTCCTTGCTCAGGTCGTCACAGTCGATGACACCGTCCACCACTGCGGCACTGAACTGTGTCAAGTCGATGAACTTCACCCGCTCGTAATGGCCGTTTCCCGTCTGGTCGGACATCCCGATGAGGTAATTCTTGAAGATACCCCTTGCCTTCACGTCCCCGTCGAGCGCCACTCCGTTGCCGTGCGGGGTCAGTTTCCGGTCGACCAGTTTCCAGGCCTTGGTGATATAGTCGGAAGACGAGCCACCCTGTGAAGGATAATTCATGCCGATGAGGATCTCGTTATGGTAATTGACAAAGTCGGGGTTGTTCCCGCTGAAGAAAATACGACCGTCGGGACGGGTCGGGTCGACGATGCCGCTGGCAGGATCATCCTTCTGCTGCAGATAAGCTCCGTTGTTTTCCCCTGAGCCACTGATGACGATGTATTGTGTGGGTGAATTGCCGCCCATATCCGAAGCCTGACTGCCGGCGTAGTCTTCATTGCATGCACTCAGCATACAGGCACACAGGGCAAGCCCTGAAATCTGAAAAAAAGTGTTTGTCTGCATGATTCTTTTTGGTCTTATTTAGTAAAATTATATCCGAATTTAATGGCAAAGGCACGGCCGGGTTTCTGCATCTTGAAATTGTCGTACAACCGTGCGTCGAGCAGGTTGGTACATTCGGCCGATACGGTGAACTCCGACTGTTTCCCGAAATTATAGCTCACGAAAATATCGTGCGAGAACTGGGTCGGTACCTCCAGTTCCGGATTGTGGTAGGCATTCCACTCGTAGCTGAAGGCATGGATGTAATTCATCATGTAATGAATATCGAGTGTCGTACCCTGGCGGAGGAAGTTGCGCAGCGTGACACCGGCCTCACCGTTGCCGTACATGTACGGGATGGCAGGAATCCGTTGCTTGTAGTTCTTGCTTTCGCGCTGGGTACCGGCCACATACCGGGTCATGCTCCGCATGTCGATGTAACTGAAGTTGCCTCCCACGAAGAAGCAGTTGCGGTAAGTATAGCGCACCCCGAAATCTCCTCCCAGGTTCCGTACCCCACCGTCGTTTTTCGACGAGGCCCGCCCGTTGTCGTTGTTCGTGCTCCGGCGTATGTAGTCCTGTATCTCACGGTACTGGAAGGCCGCATCGATGGTCAGCCGGTGGTGGAGCAGGTCGATGGGAGAGGTGGTAATGCCCAGGTTGACGTTGTTGCTGCTTTCAGGCTTCAGTCCCGAGTTCCCCCGTTCGATGTCGTCACCCGAACCGAAGAGTTCCCGGCTGGTAGGCAGGCGAAGCGCATATTCGTACGACAGCCGCACCTGGGTATGCTTTCCCCAGAAATACGTACTGGCCATTCCTCCTCCCCAGTACGAAGAGGTACTGCGGTAATCCTGGTAGTTGCTGCCTCCCTCCGGATCGAGGTAAGCCTCGAGGTGGTTGAGGTAATTCTTTACGAAGAGCGAGGTATTCCATTTCCCCTTGTGGTCGTACTTATAGCTCAGTCCCGTCACCTGTTTCCGGCTTTTCTGCGGATGCTCGTATTCGGCCTTAACCTGTGTCTCGTCTTTTCCCGAACGCGAGAAGGTGGTCAGTGTACTGCTGAGTGACAGGGCATGTCCTTCTGCCGGAAACAGAGCCACCCGGAAATTCGCCGCCCCGTTGTTGTCGCGGTAGCGGTACTTCGTATACGCCAGCTCGCCCGGCGCACTCTTCGGCTTGCTCTGCTCCCCGAGCCAGTTGTAATTGCAGCTGGCCGTATCGGCCGCATACGACTGCCCGAAATTGTAGTTGCCGTTCATCGATACATGCAGGCCTTTCAGCACCTTGAACTTCTTCTCGTACGTCAGCTGAGGCATGAGGGTATTGGCCGTCGTATAGCGGGCCCCATACACCCAGTTCATGTTCGAGGCATTCTGTGTCTGCTTGTACTCGTAACCTCCGGTAAATCCGAAGAGGAGGCGGTCGGCAAAAGGCTTGTCGACCACACCGATTTTCAGTATGGCTGCTTCGTTATGGTATTTGGCATGAAAGCGCCGGACCTTCAGGTCCTCGTAGACCACTGTATTTCCGTTCTCCCCGAACCGGGTATAATGGTCGATGTTCACCTTGTAGTCGTTGTCCGAATAATTCTGATAGGCATTCAGCGAAACGTAGAATCCCTTTTTGGAAGTCCATTCCGCATACACATTGCTCTTGTGTGTATTGAAGGAACCGAAAGAGTATGAGGCATTGACCCGGGTACGTCGGGTATGGTCGGTCACGATGTTGATGGCACCTCCCAGGGCATCCCCGCCCAGTTCTACGGGCACCACTCCCTTATAGACCTCCACCCGCTTGGCCAGTCCCGCAGGAATGTTGTTCAGTCCGAAGGCAGAACTCATCCCGTCCATGGGTACTCCGTCGATGAAGATCTTTACGTGCCTTCCCGAAAAGCCGTTCAGTGTCACGTTCGATTCCGAGCCGACTCCTCCGGTCGACCGGATTTTTACCCCGCTGATCTTGTCAATCACACTCGACAGGTCGAGCGTGGTATTTTTCAGTTGTGTGGTTTCAATCAGTGAGACATTATAGGCCAGACGCTGCACCTTTTCTGCCTGACTCAAGCCTTTTACAATCACTTCATTCAGGCTGTGTGCGTCTTCCGCCAGTTCAAACCGGAGATAGTTGTCCTTCGGCCTGAACGTATGAAGCTGTTCCTGAGACTTGTATCCCAGGTAAGAAGCCGTTACCCGGACTTTCCCGGCCGGCTGTTTCAGTGTCAGCGAAAATTCCCCTGTATTTCCTGTGACTCCCCCGGCAAGGTATGCATTGTCCTCACACGAGTGAATCTCTACCGTGGCATAGCCCAAAGCCTCTTGAGTAAGGGCATCCAGCACTTTTCCCCTGAGGGTCTGACCCTGGAGATGAATTCCTGAAAATACAAATAATAAAGTTACCCAAAATCCCTTTTGTCTTAAATTCCCCATTTCAACGTAAAATATCTATTAAAAACGCTGCAAAATTAGACGGATATTTTACGGCAGTCAATCCCTATTTTTAGGTATATTGGGGCTGGCCGAAGCGGAAACTGTCAGGATATTTTCCCTATTTTGGGGACGGTTCAATGGGTTCCGGGAAACCTTCGGCTCAGTTTTTCACCGGCAGGTATTTCCACAACCGACGGGGAATGAGTTTCCACAAGGCAACGAGTATCCGGTAGCGCCAGTCGATGATTACCGTGCGCTTTCTGCGGTGTAAGGCCTTGACAATGTGTTGTGCTACGGCCTCCGGACGCATCAGCATGGGATAATGCTTTCCGTTGTTGAGCAGGTCGGTTGCCACAAATCCCGGGCGGATGTCGGTAAAGACCAGGGGCAGGTGCTCCAGGTGTGCCAACTGCTCCAGTGCATCCAGGTAGGTATTCTGAAACCGTTTGCTGGCAGAATATGCCGGAGCCAGTCCCAGTCCCTTGGTACCTGCAATGGAACTGATGATGGCCAGATGGCCTTTCCCTGCCGTACGGAAATAACGGTAGGCGGCACTCACCATGCGTACGAATCCCGTACCGTTGGTCTCCAGCGTACGGATTTCCGTTTCGGGATTCAGACTGGCATTCTGAAACCCGATGCCGGAACTGTGGAGGTAGAGGTCCATCCCTCCCAGGCGGCCGATGAGCTGCTCCAGTTTCTGGTCGGCATCCGCTTCCAGTATGTCAATACGCTGAACGTAAATCCGTTCCGGAGCCTTCTGGCGGAAAGCCTCCAGTCTGTCTTCCCTTCGTCCGGCAATGCCGAGGGTCCATCCTTCCTTCAATAACAGGCAGGCTACCTGATAGCCGATGCCCGACGTCGCTCCGATGATAATTGCTTTTTTAGGTGTCATAATGGTTCAATCATTCTGTGTGACATGTCCGGCTCAAGACCGGTTGCTTCTTATCTCATATACATATGCTTCAGACTCCGGCCGGTTGCCTCTCCCCTGCTGATAGTAGAAACGGCCTTGGAAAGGCATCTGTTCGTTCCAGGGACGGAGTACCTGCGAGAGGTGAGCCGTAAACGCATGATACGAGTGTAGGTTCATGCGGGTACCTGCGTCGTCGCGGAACAGCAGCAGATAGTGGTTCTGGGGACGCGCGTGCATCAACTGGTTGATCTGCAGGGCCAGTCCCCTTGCCTCCGCCGGAGCAATCCGGTCGAACAGGTTGCTCATATTGAAAATAATCAGTTCCGGAACCATTGCATGCGCATTCCAGAACTCGTTTCTCACGGCCGCCAGTCGCGGATAAATATCACAGGCATACCGGTCGTAAGGCGGTTGGGCAAAGAGTCCCCGGGTTACCGTCTCTCCCTCTTCGACCGGGGCAATGCCCACATAGGTCAGGTCCAGGTGAGGCAGTCGGCTGCAACTGTCGATGAAGGCCAGTCCCGAAGCCCCGCATTCGTGGCTGAGGTCGCAGAAAACCACCCGTCCGGACACGTTGCGTACCGCTTGGAACAGACTGTTTCCGCTATTTTCGTAGAGCGAGCGTGCGGCACTGTACTGACGGCACAGGTAATAATGGTTGTACCCGGCGATGCGGGCGGCCCGTACTTCGGCGGGAAGGGCTTCCAGCCGACTGAAATTCATCCGTCCGTAATCGGTCTGTTCCCGGAACAGGGTATCGGCCTCCTTGGTTTCGTCTTTCAGGATAACTGCCTCGAAGGCCTTCCGGAAACTTTCGGGGAGGGCATAATTCTCCGGACGGATGTCCCAGCGGACGTCGTAGTCCGGAATCTCGAAATCGCCTTTGCAGAAACTTGTTACGTCCGTATCGATGTAGCCGTTGTGCATGCGGATGTACTCCATCAGCTTGTAGAAGGTCAGACTGGCTCCCAGCACCTCCGGATTCCCGGTCAGCAGCAATTGCTTCCGGGCTCGGGTGATGGCCACGTTCAGTTTCCGGTCGATGATAAACTCTCCCTCGCGGAAGGTATTGGATGTCAGGAAGTTCAACTGACTGGTATTGCGTATGGTAAACGAATAGACGATGACGTCGCGCTGACTGCCCTGATAACGCTCCACCGTATCGATGGAGATATCCATCAGCTCCGGAATCCCCAGGCGGCTGATTTCCTTGCGGATCATGGCAATCTGGTTGCGGTAGGGGACGATGACTCCTACCGTCTTGTGCGGATTGAAGTCGGGAGCCGTGAGCCGGTAGATCCGCTGCAGCAGTGAAGCCGTGATGCGGGCCTCGTTCAGGTTGCTCTTTTCCGATGCATTGATTTCCTCTGAGGGCCGTGCAGCGACGAAGACCATCCGGCGTTTCATCAACAGGCGGTCCAGGTTGTCGGCCGGTGCACAGTCCGTCGCGTAGGGGAGAGCCTCCTCCTGATGCGGCAACGGTACCGCCTCCAGCTGCTCACGGAAATAAAACGCATGATTCGGAAAGTCGGCAATGGCAGGATGCATCCGTCCCTGCTTGTGCAGGATACTCCGGAACTCCGGAGCACTCTGCTTGTACAACCGTTCGAAAAGCGAGTTCCGGCAATCATACAGTCCGATGCTCTGCAGCAAGGGATCGGTGATGCTGGCCTCCTCCTCACCCTGCAGGGCAATGGCCGGCAACTGCTTGTAGTCGCCGATGAGCACAAACTTTCCGATGGCATTGCTGCGGTCGTGGCGGGCCGATAGAATACCGATCAGGTCGGGCTCCAGAATCTGCGAAGCCTCGTCGATGATGGCCATCTCAAACTGCTTCAGGTTGAAGAGATGCAGGCGGTTGTTGATGGCCGTAGTCGTACCGACAAAAATACGCGTCTGTGCAATTTTCTGCCGGATATCCGTCAGCTTCGGGCAGTCGGCCAGGCTGTGCTTCAGCAGGTAGGGCACAAAACGCTTGTCGCAGGACAGTTCGTTGCCGATACGGATGAACGGATGCTCTTCGGCAATTCCCGAATCGACCAGCATGCCGCAAATCTCGTCTACCGCACGGTTGGTATACGAGAGCAGCAACAGCGAGGTCTTCGGGTCGGTCAGTGCCTCTTCCACCATGTAGCGCAGGGCACACGACGTCTTTCCCGTTCCCGGAGGTCCTACCAGCAGGAAATAGTCGCTGGCCTGCTTCTCCTTCAGAATCAGTTCGTTGAATCGTCCGTAATCTCCCTGGAGCGTCAGCGAGGTATCGCGCTGTGGCGGACGTACTCCCAGCAGCAGTTCCTTCCGTTCGGTACGTGCCGACAAAAAGGCATAGAGTCCCCGCATGGCACTGGTGGCCGATACGTCCGAGGCATCGTGCTCGATGGCAAACACATCTCCTTCGTCGCCGATGATGTCTTTGTTCTGCTGACCGTTTCTCAGCAGCACCGTCAGCCGGTCGGGAGTAATCTCTACGATGTTTCCCTTCATCAGAATCTCATGACGCACGTCCGGTTCGTCCTGATATGCATAGCAGATGACAATATCTCCTCCACGGAAGTTGGGAAGAAAATCCTCCTCCTGGCGAGGAATGCGGAAGTCCAGCAAGTCGTATCCTTTTCCGGGAGCACTCTGCCGTTTGTCGGTAAGTTTCAGTCCCAGCAGTATGTTTCCCGACTCCAGCTTCTCTGCCACCGGAGTGTGCCACAGTCCGGCAAACCCGTTCGACGGCTCGTTCCTGCCGCCGGTCTTGCTCAGAATCTGCTCCTTGGAGACGAAAGTAAAGAAACGCTGGAAATATGCCCGCTCCAGTGGGGTAGAGTGCTTCAGGGTCTGGATGACTTCCTGCAGCTGCGGCTCCTGAAAATCGGTCCACAGGCGACTGGAGGTCTGGAACTCATTCAGCAGGTCGGTACTCAGTTCTTCCATGACAGGAGCGATGGCACCTTCGCCGAAGGCCATCTCCGAACAGACAATCCGGTTTCTCAGCCGGATACTTTCGCGGAAAAGGGTTTCGGCAAAATGTTCGATCATCAGTCCGTCGGTATACTTGGAGTACAGCAGGAAAGTCTGCAGGTTCTCCGTCTCGTGACCGAAATTGTACATCAATATTCCCTGATAGAGCATCATCTGGATGAAATGGTCCTCCTTGTGGCGGCGGTTGTACTCGTCGCGCTTACCCGATTTCTGTTCAATGAGCACCTTGAAATCCTTCTGCAGCATGTCCACACGTCCCTGCAGTCCGAGTTTCTCACAGATGAACGAAGCTTCGAGCAGGGTCTGATGCTTGTCGAACCCCTGTATGTTGCGCGGAAGCACGTCCTGCACGAACGAACGGATGTTCAGCATCTGTGCCTGTGCCTGCTCATGGAAATTGGGCGGGATGGGGCAGGTACAGAACTCAAGTGCCGATGAGGCGAAAAACCTCTTGACCGTATGGTTGTAGGTTACCGGGGCATCGGGCGATTCGTTGACGTAATCGTCAAGGAACTGGCTGGCGAGGTTACCCATCAGGATGGGCGAGGTATTGGCTTTCGGCTTGATCTTGTTGATGAAGAAATTCAACGGATGCCGGCCGTACTCGCGGAAGCAGGCTGCCAGGGAACTGATGTCAATCAGGTAATCGGGATGGACCACAATGAGGTTGGGAATGTACTGGTTCTCCTCGTCGATGTGTACATCCAGCAGGTTGAGCTGCATGTTTTCCTGCAGGATATCCTGCAGGTAGAGCAGGTCGCCATTGTAGCCCCCTTTGGCATAGTTGATGATGATGAACGGATCGTCGTCGCTGTCGGTGGCCGCGAAAATCAGTTCCTCGTTCCAACTGGTGACGGCAGCCCGCACGTAAGGAATCCGGCTGTGGCGGGTACCTCTGTACGGTCGGTTGGAATGAGGAATTTCGGGAAGCAGGGAAGCCGGAACGTCTTCACCGAATGCCAGCGACACGAAGCGCACGATGGCCCGCAAGTCGTAGAGGTATTCTTCCATGACCGGCTGGAAGTCGTCGCGCATGGCCGCGTTGCAGTTCCTCCGCAAGGTCTGGATGGCATACTTGTCGGAGGGTGTCATTCGCTTCTCCTTACAGATGTAGTCGAGCCGGGAAAACAGATTGGCAAAAGAAAAGGTAACCCCGTGGGTCAGTTCGTAGCAAGCCTGTTCCAGTACCTTGAAAAGCAGGATATATTTGCTCCGGATGTTTTCAGGAGCAGCTGCAGGCTGGCGGTGTATCTGTTCGATACGACGGTATAAATCAAAAGGCTGTAATTCAATATGGCCGATAGACATGAGTAAAAATTCATAAAAAACTCCCACTGCAGGCCGCGGGTGACGGCTCGCAGTGAGAGTATGGGTTCAGACAATCTCCGTTATTTAGTTTCTCCCGGAATGACCAGTACACAGTAGGCTTCCTTCAATGCCATGTATTCTCCCTGGTATACGTCGGTCACGTTCTGTCTCAGCGACATGGCCGATGCGGCATCCGTACCGTTTTCCGGTAAAAGATAAGTCAGCACATAATCGTATGTCGTCTGATTGGTAAGTTCGATATGGATTTTCACTCCTTCTTTGTCTATGGTATTCTTGTCTTGTGTGAAGATACCTTCCAGCGGAGTCTTCGAACTTTCGTTCGGATAAATCTGTACCTTTCCTTCGGTCATGTTCCGGTGAGTATAAATGAATACAAACTTTCCGCCTTCCTTGGCCGGAGAGGCATTCACAATCAGGTTGCGGAGCTCGTTCAACTGCTTCTGGGTCAGTTCATCACCCTTGATTTCCGCACCTACTGCCTTGATCGGGTAAACGGTCTGAGGGTAGGATACCACGATGCGGAGGGTCAGGATGTTGCCGGCATGGTCGGAAATGACCATACTGGTCTCTCCGGTATTCATCAGGCCGCTCTGTTCGTCGAACTGAGGCAGGAGGGTCAGCAGGTTCTTTCCGTTGAAACGGTAGTCGGCAATGTCGGTATCCGGATTGCTTTCGATGCTGTAGCTGCCGCTTCCTCCCTGAATGTAAAGGCTGACCCCTTCTTTCTGGAACGGGTCAATCCATACGGTCGTTTCATTGAGAAGGGGAGAGTTCCCTTCTTGTGCAGGTACTACCGTAATCGGTGCATATCGTTCACTGTCCTTGCACGACAGGATATTTAGCGTACATAATGTGAGCAGGATAAGGCCCAGTAAATTTTTTACTTTCATGTGTCAGTTTTTTTTTGTTTATGAAGTCAAATATACGACTATTTTTCTGATATTTCATAATCCCCAGCCTTCTCAGTGAGAATCTTTTGCAATTCTTCAATGTTCAGAACTGGTTGTCCGTTTTCGTATTCCAGTACGGCTACCGGAGGGTCCAGGGTAACGGTGGCATGTACGCCTTCCACGGAGTTCAGGGCTTTTTCCACCCTTCCCTGGCAGTGGTGGCACATCATTCCGGTTACCTGATATTCTTTCCGTACGGAACCGGCAGCAGCGGATTGAGGTGTTTCAGCCTCCTGTTCGTCTGTTTCGCAGGTATCCGTTACAGTCGGGACTCCTGCGGGTACCAGACTCTTTTTCTTTTTCAGCCGCAGACTGTTGGTCACCACACTTACGCTGCTCATGGCCATAATGGCACCGGCAATCATCGGGTTCAGCAGGAAACCGTTGACCGGATACAGGATTCCGGCAGCGACCGGTACACTGATCAGGTTGTAGATGAATGCCCAGAACAGGTTCTGACGGATGGTACGTACCGTATCGGCAGACAGTCGGATGGCATCTGCGATGCGCAGCAGGTCGGAAGACATGAGGGTCATGGGAGCCACGCTCATGGCAATGTCACTGCCCTGTCCCATGGCGATACCCAGGTCGGCCTGCGCCAGTGCGGCACTGTCATTGATACCGTCGCCGGCCATGGCAACCTTCTTTCCTTCCGACTGGAATTTTTTCACCCATTCGGCTTTCTGGTCGGGGAGTACCTCTGCCTGGAACCGACGGATGCCGGCTTGCCGGGCGATGGAAGCAGCCGTTTGAGAGTTGTCTCCGGTCAGCATGACGACTTCCACTCCCATTTGCTGGAGCGTGGCAACCGCTTCAGCTGAGGTGGGCTTGATGCGGTCGGTAATGGCGGCGAGTCCGCATACCTCATTGCCTTTGACAAACCAGACTACGGTCTTGGCCTCTGCTGCCAGAAGCTGGGCCTTTTCTTCCATAGGGGCAGGAACTTTCGCCTTTGCCGCTTCCACAATCCGGTAGTTCCCGGCGTAATAACTGATACCTTTGGCTTTGCCTTTTACTCCCATGCCTGTCAGACTTTCAAAGGCTTCCAGCGTCTGTTCGGTTCCTCGGATGCCTTGGGCAATGGCTTCTGCCAGCGGATGCTCCGAATGCTTTTCCAGGGTATAGAAGATATCCTTACAATTTTCACCTTCAGCAGTCCACAGCCAGTCGGTCACTACGGGTTTTCCTTCAGTGACCGTTCCCGTCTTGTCCAGTACCAGCAGGTCAATCTTCCTGGCAATCTCCAGGCTTTCTGCATCCTTGATCAGAATGCCCTGTCCGGCACCCTTTCCGATACCCACCATGATGGCCGTGGGCGTGGCAAGTCCCAGTGCACAGGGACAGGCAATGATCAGTACGGTGACCAGTGCCAGCAGTCCGTGAGTGAACCCGTTGGCATCGTCCAGTACGTACCATAACAGGAACGACAGGATGGCAATCAGGATGATGGAAGGGACGAATACCGCTGCAATCTTATCTACCAACTTTTGTACCGGTGCCTTGCTTCCCTGAGCCTCCTGTACCCTGCGGATGATGTGTGCCAATAAGGTATCGCTGCCTACCTTGTCGGCAGTAAAGCGGAATCCTCCTTTCTGATTGATGGTTCCGGCAAAGACCTTGTCTCCGGGTTGTTTCCTGACGGCGAGGGGCTCTCCGCTCAACATGCTTTCATCGACGTAAGAGCTTCCCTGCAATACCGTACCGTCTACCGCGATTCTTTCTCCCGGTTTCACTACTACGACGTCCTGAGGGAGGATGGAATCAATTCCCGTTTCGACTTCCTGTCCGTCCTTGATGACGGTAACCCGCTTGGGCTGCAGTCCCATCAGTTTGCGGATTGCTTCGGAAGTCTGCCCTTTGGCACGCTCCTCCAAAGTACGTCCCAGCAGGATGAAGGCAATGATCATGGCTGCCGCCTCGAAATAAAGATGAGGCGCGATGTCTTTCTGTATCCAGAACTCAGGGAAAAACAGGTTGAAGGTACTGAACAGATAGGCTATTCCGGTACTGTTGGCCACCAGCGTATCCATGTTGGAGGTGCCGTGCTTCAGTTGCTTCCAGGTGTTGATGAAGAAATCCCTGCCCAATCCGAAGACCACCAGGGTAGCCAGTATCCACATGATGTATCCGGCATAAGGCAGTTGGGGAAAGCACATGGAAATGACAGACAGTGGCAGGGAGAGCGCAATGGCTCCGATGGTCCGGCGCTTCAGCTGGACATAATGCCGGTTCCGCAGCCTGGCTGCCTCCGCTTCGACGTCGGTGGCAGTATCAATCAGCAGGTCGTAGCCGGCGTTTCTGACTGCCTCCCGCAACTTCTCAGGGGAACATGCTTCGGGTGGGTAAGAAACGGTAACGGCTGCCGCTGCATAATTGACACTGGCGGTTACTCCTTCCAGACTGTTCAAGGTCTTGTCTACCCGAGCTGCACAGGCCGCACAACTCATTCCGACGACCGGAAAAATTTGTTTGATAGTTGCGTCTTTTTTCGTATCTTTTTTCATATGCTGTTTACCTTTCAAAAATTCAGGGCAAAGATAGTAAAATAAGAAAAAAGCCGTATCGCTGATAAGCGGCGTACGGATGTCCGAAAAAATAAAAAATCTTTTTTATTGCGCGATTTTATTAAAGCTTGATAAATAATCCGTCTGTACGCCGGGGAATACGGTTGAAATATATAACTTTGAAAACAGAAAATCGCAGTCGGTGATTCGCACGGATGGATGCGGAAAGGCACGTTATCGGAACATCGGACTGTGTTTTACATAGGTATTTCCCTGAATTTTATACGAAAAGAAAAGAAGAATGAAGAAACTGCTTTGCCCCCAATGTAAAATTGCTGCAATGTATGTGATGAATGACGCCGGTGAGCGCCGTCTGGTTTATGTCACAAGTGAAAATGAGGTCGTTCCCAAAAATCCGGAAGAATCACTGGAGGGTTTCAATCTCGAGGAAGTACATTGCCTGGGCTGTTCCTGGAAGGGATCTCCCAAACGCATGGTAAAATACTGAATATTCATTTAGGTTTATATAGATGCAGTACAGGCTGAGAGCAGCAAATGCCTCAGCCTGTACACGTTTTATCTGACCGGTTATTTATCCGGATAAATGCTCCGTATCGGTTTGGCCGGTACCCCTCCGGCAATGGTATTGGCCGGAATATCCCGGTTTACCACCGAGCCTGCCGCAATGATGGCATTGTCGCCGATGGTCACTCCTTGCAGGATGGTTGAGTTGGAACCCACCCAGACATTTTTCCCAAGGGTGATGGGAGCCGGTTTCATGGAGAACCGCTCTTCGGGAGCGATGCCGTGATTTAACGTCGCAAACACTACATTATGCCCGATCAGGCAGTCGTCTCCGATGGTGATGCCTCCCTGATCCTGAAAATGGCAGCAGGCATTGATAAACACGTTCTTTCCCAAAGTGATGTTCTTTCCGAAATCGGTATAGAAAGGAGGGAATACCCTCAATCCGGGATCCACCTTCTTTCCGAACAACCGGGAGAGCAGGCTCCGCGTTTCCTCCATCGTATGATAACTTCCGTTCAGTTCGAACGTAATGCGTCTCGCTTCCTCGCTGGATTGGTCCATGAACGAATAGATATCGGGAGTATTCAATAACTTCTTCTCACTGACGTGCTTCAGAAAATCTTCAAGTTCCATGGTGCTGATGTATGAATGATGATTTCTTAATTGATGCTTAATCCCATTTGATAGGCCTGCTCCAGTTCGGGCCGTTCGGCTATTTCTCCGGTGTGCCATACACCTCCACAGAAGACACTGCCTTTTATCTCCGGTCCGTCCAGACAGTCGAGGAATCCCTTGAAATTAGTCACAATGCGTTCCATGATTGCCGGGTCTTCTTCCGCCGCTGTGGCAAGGAAATAAAATGCCTTGTCAGACATCTCGGTATATCTGCCGCAGCACCGGTCGATCAAGGTCTTCATTGGGGCACTCATCGCATAAAAGTAAACGGGGGTAGCCATGACAATCACATCGGCATTGACCATCTGCTCGATGATTGCTGCCGCATCGTCCTTCTGTGGGCAGGGCTTGTGATGCAGGCTGCACTGTTCGCATCCGATGCAATAATTAATCTTATAATCGCGCAAAGCGATTTTAGTGACTTCGTGTCCGGCCTCCTGAGCTCCTTTCAGAAAAGAGTCACACAAGGCTTCTGAATTGCCGTGCTTGCGCGGAGTGCTTGATATAATCAGTACTTTTTTCTTCATAATCGTTTATTTTTCGGTGTTACACTTATGTTGAACGGATGAAAAATACTCTTGATCATCCACCGGTTCCAGCCATTCATTGCTGCAGTTTTCTCCGGGAACTTCCATGGCCAGGTGTGAGAACCAGTTGTCGGGAGCGGCACCGTGCCAGTGCTTGACGCCTGCCGGTATATAGATACTGTCTCCCGGGAGGAGTTCTACGGCCTCTTTTCCCCATTCCTGATAGAAACCTCTTCCGCCTACACAGATCAAGGTCTGTCCTCCGCCCTTATCGGAGTGGTGTATGTGCCAGTTGTTGCGGCATCCCGGTTCGAAAGTCACGTTGAAGACCGGAATCCCTTCCCGTACGACAGGAGCCAGGTAACTGTTTCCGATGAAATACCGGGCATAGTCCTTATTCGGATTTCCTATCGGGAAAATCATGGAACGGGCATGTGCCTCCTTGCCTTCTGCAGGAGCCTCCTGGCTGTCGGTTTCCGTCCATACCTCTTTGGCCATACGAAAAGCCGCCCATGCCTTGGGCCATCCGGCATAGAATGCCGCATGAGTCAGTATCTCTGCTATTTCAGTCTGTGTGATGCCGTTTTTCCGGGCACTTTCCAGGTGGTATTTAAAGGAAGAATCGGTCAGTCTCTGAGCCATCAGGGCCACTACTGTGACCAGTGAACGATCGCGTAACGACAGCAGATCATTTCTGCTCCATACCTCTCCGAACAGCACATCGTCATTCAGGTGTGCAAACGCTGGGGCGAAGGAATCCAGTGCGTCACGTCCGGCTGTCTGTTTGATTTTCTGCATATTGAAACGGTTTTATTTCAGGTTGTCATGAAAAAACTGAATGATTTTCGTAAAAGGTATTTTGTCCAGATTATCATATAAATCCGTGTGGTTGGCCTCCGGGATAATCAGCAATTCTTTGTTGTCTCCTTTCAGCTGCTTGAACGCATCCTCGCTGAAGTACCGCGAATGGGCATTCTCGCCGTGAATCATGAGTACGGCACTTCGTATTTCGCTGCTGTATGCCAGGATAGGCATATTGATGAAAGAAAGCGCAGAAGTCTTGTTCCATCCTTTGTTGGAATTGAGCGAACGTGCATGATATCCTCTTGGCGTCTTGTAATAATCATAATAATCTTTCAGGAACTGTGGAGCATCGGCCGGCAATACATCAGGCACTCCTCCGGCAAGCGCATAACTGTGCTGCTTGTAGTCCTCCGTACGCTGGGCATTCAGTTCCTTGCGCAGGTTGTAACGCCCTTCTTCATCCATGGAGTCGAAATACCCTTTGGCATTTACCCGGCTCATGTCGTACATGGTCGATGTAACGGTAGCCTTGATGCGGGTGTCTATGGCAGCCGCGTTCAGTGCCATGCCTCCCCATCCGCAGATGCCCAGGATACCGATGCGCTCCTTGTCTACGTCATCGCGGGAAGTCAGGTAGTCTACAGCCGCACAGAAATCCTCCGTATTGATGTCGGGTGAGGCCACGTAGCGGGGGTCTCCACCACTTTCTCCCGTAAACGAAGGGTCGAAGGCGATGGTCAGGAAGCCGTTCTCGGCCAGTGTCTGGGCATACAGACCGGAAGACTGTTCTTTTACCGCTCCGAAGGGACCGCTTACAGCAACGGCCGGCAATTTTCCTTCGGCATTTAGAGGAATATACAAATCAGCGGCCAGTGTGATGCCGTATCGGTTGTGAAAAGTGATTTTCGCATGCGTTACTTTGGGACTTTTGGGAGATACTTTATCCCATTGGTCAGTAAGGTTCAGTTCTTTTTCCATATCGTTTGTAAAGGTATTATAAGTTTCGGCAAAAACGGTGTCTGCTGCCCATGCAGTCAGGACACTCAGACATAATGTGGCAAGTTTCTTTTTCATCTTCATTGGTTTACTCGTTTAAATTCGTTTGAATCAGGTTAGTCTGGTTCTCTGGTTATACGGATTTTGTACGAAACAAAATTATCAGGTTTTTGAATGGAAACGGGTATACAAATTACAGGTTTTTCGGCAGAAAAATAACCTGAATTACGGATTTCTTCCGAAGAGGTGCAGAAGGGTACAATCTGACTTTAAAAAAAGTAAAGAAAGAAGCCTGTATCCAACTTTGCCTTATATTTGCAGGTGAATCAACAAGCAAGGAGAATGGATAAGCAAATTAATCTGGACAGCGTGGCACAGTATAATCAGTTGTACGGACTGGAGACACTGCATCCGCAGATCTGTGTGGCCGACTTGAACCGTGCGACAAAGTTTGTCGACTATACGCATTGGCATTATGGCATTTATGCGCTTTATCTGAAAATGGAAAAGCAGTGTGACATCAAGTACGGACGCACGAATTACGATTATCAGGAGGGAACGATAGTCTGTTTCGCTCCCGGACAGTCTACGGAGATTACTCCGAAGGATGGGCGTGTGCAGCTGAATGCGATAGGGGTATTGTTTCATCCGGACCTGCTGCAGGATACTACGCTGGGCCGGACCATTCAGCGTTATACCTTTTTCTCGTATGAGGTCAATGAGGCCCTGCATCTTTCGGAAGAGGAGAGGGAGATTGTAATGGGCTGCATGCGGATGCTCGAAATGGAACTCCGTCATGGAAATGACAAGTTCAGCAAGAAACTTATCGTCAACCAGCTCGAATTGCTGCTGAATTATTGCATGCGTTTTTACGAACGTCAGTTTTTTACCCGCATCAAGGCCGGCAACAGCGTGCAGGGAAAGTTCGACCAACTGATCGACCGTTATTTTGAGGGAGGAATGGCCGAGCGTGACGGTCTGCCTACGGTGAAGTATTTCGCCGACCAGCTCTGTCTTTCGTCCAATTATTTCGGAGATATGTTTAAGCGGGAAACCGGAGGGAGTCCTCAGGAGTATATTCAGGAAAAGATGATTTGTGCCGCGAAAGAACTCGTCACAGAGACCGACAAGACCGTTACCCAGATAGCATATACGCTGGGATTTCAGTATCCGCAGCATTTTTGCCGTCTCTTTAAGAAGCGTGTCGGCTGTACCCCCAATGAATATCGTCTGCAGGCCTCCGGCACGGGCAGGGTTCTGAACGGCAACTGATGACTGTAAGCGGGAGATATTGCATCCGGCTGAAAAAGATACCGGCATATGAAGGCTTTTCTTCATATACCGGATTTTTTATGCAAAATGAAATAACTCTCCCAAGGAGAAATCACGATTTTTTCTGTTTTTGTTCCAGTTTTTTCGCCTTCCTGCTGCAATATCTTTTGCATTGCGCACAGATATCGTATCCTAACATGGCACCCAGTATGAAATCTTCTTCCGGAGTCAGCAAATTGAGCGGTCGGGTCACCATGGTCCGGATGGCTTCGATACATTCCGTCCTTCCGAAAAAGAGGTTGATACGCTGGCTGTCTACCGACTGGATGACGTAATGGATGCGCTGGCTTTCCAGCCGTCTGACGGCAAAATCCTCGTATTTGCGGTTGGTGGTATACAACACCATTTGGCGTACGCCCTTTTTCAGCTCATAAATGTGATTCAGAAAAACTTTCAGTTCTATTGGATTGATGTCAGGAGTTCTCATATAAAGTTATTGTGTTTGATTAAAAGGGATTCAGGAAATGGCGGCTTTCAGCATTTCGGTCCAGCGGCTGATGCGTCCGGCTGTCAGGTGGCTTTCGTTTACATCGTCAATGGCAAGGCCAACAAATCTGCCATCCGCTTCGGCGGCCGATGCCGAGAAGGTATATTCATCGCTGGATACGCTTCCGATAAACTCGGCTCCGGAGTCTTTCAGACTCTCGAAAATCAGTCCCATGCCGTCGCAGAAAGTGTCGGAATATGATTCCGAATCCCCACAGCCGAACAGTGCGATGTATTTTCCGGTCAGGTCCGTACCCTTGAGCACTTCTACTCCGTCATACCAGTCGTCCTGCAGTTCTCCGTCTCCCCAGGTAGAAGTACCCAGAATCAGCACTTCGTACTTTCCGACCGTTTCGGCATTGATTCTGCTTATATCATGTATATCTGCTTTTTCGACTCCCATTTTTTCTGCAATCAGTCGCGCTACAGCCTCTGTCGTGCCTGTAGTGGATCCATAAAATATACCCGTTCTTTTCATGTTAATTGGTTTTTGATGATGTTGCAAAGTAACGGGATAAAATTTATTGGTGAAATACCTAAAAATGATGATTTTAAGGGGAAAGAATATACCGTATAAAAAGAAAATGAGGTTGAAAATTCAATATTTTCAACCTCATTGCGAGTAAGGATTTCTTGTACACCCTCAGGGATTCGAACCCTGGACCCACTGATTAAGAGTCAGTTGCTCTACCAACTGAGCTAAGAGTGCATTTTTTATTTCTCGTTTGCGGGTGCAAAGGTAGCCCTTTTATTTTATTTCGCAAACAATCCTTAGACTTTTTTCGATGAAATCGGTATCTTTTTACTCAAACTCATATAGTTCGGAGGGAGTAGTCCGCTTTAAAGCGCAGAGCTGCACATCTTTACCCACTATAATGCCTTTCTCCCTCAGTTTCCATTCAACAGTTTTATAGGCCAACTCCGGATGATTATTGTCTTTACTTAAATGGCAGAGCCATATATATTGCAAGTGTTCTGTAATATTTTCGGCAAGAAATTCTGCGGTATCAATATTACTCATATGTCCGGTACGGCTGGTTATACGTTCCTTTAGATACTGAGGATAAGAACCCATACGCAACATTTCATCATCATAATTGGCTTCCAGTATCAGGTAGTTTGCTTTACAGATATACTGCGCCGCAGTAGGGGTTATTTCGCCAAGGTCTGTGAGAAAAGAAAAGACTTTACCGTCTATCTCTATACAATAGCCCACATTGTCTGTGCCGTCATGAGGAACTTCAAAAGACTCAATACGAAAGTCTTCCAATTGCATAGGTTGCTGTTTCTCCAGATAACGGACGGAGGAATGTAACTTTTCCGTCATACAGTAACTCTTGTTTATTCCTTCGTGAATACGGGCTGTCGTATAGATAGGTATATTCAGTTTCTCACCCAGTCCGCCTACTGCTTTTATATGATCGGCATGATCATGGGTGACAAATACTGCACGTATCATCTCCATATTGATACCTGCTTCTTTTAATCCTTTTTTTATGGTACGAACAGCAATGCCGGCGTCAATGAGTATTCCGTATTTTTCTTTGCCTATATAGTAACAATTGCCACTGCTACCACTTGCAAGGCTTATAAATCTTACTTTCATTCTAATCTCCTTAATTACAAAAAGGCCGTCACCTTGAAAAAAAAGTGACGGCAAAGACAGTGCAAATAAGAGCAGAATTAAGCTCACTTAATTTATGCCGAATGTAGCCTGTCTTTGCATTGGGGGGCAAATATACATAAAATATGCAATATATAAGATTATGCTTTCTTCTTTTTGTCGATGAATTCGGTGGTTTTTGCAAAAATCAGCAGAGCTACGGCAGCCACTAATCCTATTCCTGCAAAATAATACCAAATGTAATGTGCATTAACACTGGCTGCTTCCCAAGCTTCCCGGCTCGCAAACAAGGCCGGATCAGGGCAATATTTAGTCAGCAGCACACCCGCTATACCAAATCCGAAAATGGAAGACAAGAAAGAATGAAGATGGCTGAATCCAAGATACATACCTTCTTCTCCTTCGGGAGCCTGCAAAGAAAAATATTCCAGATAGCGTGGAGAAATGAAGCACTCTGCCAAAGCCTGTACAACAATACCGAGTATCATCATCAATGTGATATTGCTCATCCCCGAAATGACATCATTGCCCAACAGATTTCCACATGCCATCAGCAATGCAGAAACCGGAATCAGAAACATGCCGATATTCATGGAAGTAATGGCTGTACGCTTTGCCATCCATTTAGTAATGAAACTTACACAACAAACCACAACAAAAGGATTCACATTGGCTATCCAGCCCGGTTTAGCCGTTTCGCCTGCCATACGGATGACATACTTAGGCATTGTGGCATACAGTTGTTGCTGCACCATCCAGAATCCGGTTACAATAAGGATAAGGATCAACAAACGCCAGTTAGTGATGATACGCAGAAAACCTTGTCCTATTTCGCGCATGCTTTTACCTTCGCCTGCCGTATGTGCCGATTTGTACAAGAGGATAACAGAGAGCAGCGCCAATATAGTCATCGTAGCAGAAAAGAAATTGATATAGATATATGCTTGCTCACCGATAGCGTTACGCAACGGATCAATAATGGT
>OGJK01000228.1_pt1 | contig 61824 bp, 63 predicted proteins | sample 1571961 | NCBI WGS metagenome assembly OGJK01 (sample SAMEA2582120, study PRJEB24529) | metagenome | biome: Human gut stool | place: China | collected 2011 | reverse complement strand
GATCCAGCCAGCTCTCCTGTGTAATTCCCATGGAAACCACATGTACCTTTCCGCAATATTCATTGCCCGGCCACAGATACTGTCCCTTTTTTCCAAATGAAAATGTAATTGTGTCGTCTGCACGAAAAGCCGTGCCAAGCACTGCTCCATCATCGGAACAGATTCCGGAAGCAATATCCACGGCAACTTTCCATCCGGATAATTGATTGAGCACGTCAATATCGTTTGCAAGCTCTCCGGATATTTCCCGGGACAGACCGGTTCCAAACAGGGCATCAATGACCACATCATAGGATGCCTCCCCTGCGGAAACCTTCTCCTTCTGTACAACCGGAATGGAATAGGCACTGCAGATCTGTTTTTGAACATCATAGGACGAACTGGTCCGATGCCCTTCTTCCTCTCCTGCCAGCCATACGAATACAAAAATCCCCTGTTCCCGTAAAAGTCTGGCAATGGCCAGTCCGTCTCCTCCGTTATTTCCGCTTCCACAGGCAATTAATGCTGTCGATAATTTATTTTGTTTAAGCAGTAAAAGCTTCTGCACAAAAGCCATCGATGCCTGTTCCATCAATACCAGTTCCGGTACATGAAACACCTGCGATGTATTCTGATCCAGAAGCTTCATTTCTTTTCCCGATACAAGATAACGCAAGATTTCTAACTCTCCTCTTCCTTTTGTGATTCTTTCGTATCGTTTTGTTTATTTTGTGCGCTGTCCTCTTCCACATCTTCATCTTCATAGTGAATATCGAACAGATCCAGAGTGGATGGTCCGAAGATATCATGCAGATACGCATAAATCTCACGATTGTTGATATCCCGATTCTGCTTACGGATGATATTTTTCTTTAAATCCACACGAACCTGATTGATCCAGGCATCAATATCATCGGATTCCTTTTTATTGACACGTATTTTTTCGTAAAAATATCCCATGCTCTGAAGCATCAGTTTCCGGTTGACATCACGGATCTGACGTGGAATTTCCAGCAGTTCGTCCTCATTTTCTTCCATTTTCTGATTGGTTTCATCAATCAGACGTTTATCTTCATCCAGCTTTTTTTCCCGCTGTGCATCCATATCTTCGGATGTAGTTCCGTCCATGTTTGCGACAATGCTTTCCATCAGCTGCTTTTTTACTTTTTTCAGCTGTTTTAACTCTTCATTCAGTTTTCCCTGTCTGGCAAGCAAAGCATTCAGCTCGTTTTCCGTTTCATGAATTTCGTCCGGCTTACCATGCACAGCAAAAAGCCGATGCCACTTCTCATCAAGTACAAGAATCGGCACCTGTTTGTCTGCCAGCGCTTTTTTAAATTCTTCATCATCCTTCATCGTATCACCTCTTTGTGTGCTACTTGGAGTTCTTCACGATATTATATGATAACTGCATCAGACTGTCCGACAAATGAACATTTTCGACAACCACACTTTTATCACTTAAATCCAGATCCACATGGGCAAAATTCCAGATGGCGCGAATTCCCAGATTCACAAGATGCTGTGCGGTATCTTCTGCCTTTTCTTTCGGGAGTGTTAAGGCTGCAATATCTACTTTATTTTTTTTGCAGTAATCATCCAGTTCATCCATCATATAAATCGGAATATCACGAACGGTCTGTCCTTTTAAAGATGGTTTTACATCAAACAACGCAGTAATGATAAAACCAAACCGTTCAAATTTTACATAATTTGTAATTGCCTGACCAAGATTTCCGGCACCGATCATGATAATATTATGGGTCTCATTTAACCCCAGTATTTTTCCGATCTCATCATACAGGTATTTCACATTATATCCGTAACCCTGTTGTCCAAACCCGCCAAAATTATTCAAATCCTGGCGAATCTGAGAGGCCGTCACCATCATCCGGTGACTCAGATCATTGGAGGAAATGCGCTCAACGCCTTCCTCCAGCAATTCTCCCAGATAACGGTAATATCTTGGCATACGACGGATGACAGCTTGTGAGATTTCCTTTTCCACAATTTCATCCTCCAATCCTTTTATTTATGAAAGAGAAGCTTCCAGTTCTGTCCGGATTGCCTTAATAAAATTCTCACTGTTTAATACCACCGGATTTTCAATGGTTGTAATCAAAGCAAGATCCTTTGTCATCTTTCCGGACTCAATGGTCTTTAAGCATGCTGCTTCCAGTTTATCCGCAAACTCACAGAGTGCCTGATTTTTATCCAGTTCTCCGCGCTTTCTGAGTGCTCCTGTCCATGCAAAAATGGTTGCGACGGAGTTTGTGGAAGTTTCTTCACCCTTCAGATGCTTATAATAATGTCTCTGAACGGTTCCGTGTGCAGCTTCATACTCATAATATCCATGCGGGGATACAAGTACGGAAGTCATCATGGCAAGAGAGCCGAATGCAGAACTGATCATATCACTCATAACATCACCGTCATAGTTTTTGCATGCCCAGATAAATCCGCCTTTTGACTTCATAACACGTGCAACCGCATCATCGATCAAAGTATAAAAATACTCAATTCCGGCTTTTTCAAATGCATCCTTGTAATTCTTCTCAAATACATCCTGGAAAATATCCTTAAAGGTATGGTCATATTTTTTGGAAATGGTATCCTTTGTTGCAAACCACAGATCCTGTTTTGTATCCAGTGCATATTTAAAGCAGCTGTGTGCAAAGCTTTCAATGGAATCGTCCAGGTTATGCTGTCCCTGTAATACACCGGCTCCGGTAAAATTATGGATCAGCTCACGCACGATGGTTCCATCCTCTGCAGTAAATACCAGCTCAGCTTTACCCGGTCCCGGAACCTTCATTTCTGATGCCTTATACACATCGCCATACGCATGTCTTGCAATCGTGATCGGTTTTTCCCAGGTCTTAACATTTGGCTCAATTCCCTTTACGACAATCGGCGCACGGAATACCGTTCCGTCAAGCATGGCACGGATGGTTCCGTTCGGACTCTTCCACATCTCTTTTAAATTATATTCTGTCATTCTTGCGGCATTCGGAGTGATCGTTGCGCATTTTACAGCAACACCGTATTTCTTTGTTGCATTTGCAGAATCAACCGTTACCTGATCGTTTGTCCGGTTACGCTCTTCCAGTCCCAGATCATAATACTCTGTTTTCAGATCAATAAACGGAAGTAACAGCTCATCCTTGATCATTTTCCAGAGAATTCTTGTCATTTCATCTCCGTCCATCTCTACCAGTGGTGTTGTCATTGTAATCTTGCTCATCGCTTCATTCTCCTTTATTTTATTTCATCAGATTTTCCCAACCGATTTTATCCATGTTGGATATCGTATTGCGGATATGGAGTCTGGCACACTCCTCCGCTGTCCGGGCATCCCTTGCCTTTAATGCCTCGGCAATTGCCCGGTGTTCATTGATCGACGCATGAGCCCGTGCTTTCTCTTCCAGTGTGATCCGCCGGATGCGCTGCAGATAATGATGATAGTCACGAAGCACACGTGTCAGTTCTTTGCTTGCGCATGCTTCATATACCATTTCGTGGAAACGGTTATCCAGTTCCAGTATCTGATCCCAGTTTTCTTTGGAATAGTGAAAATCGGATAAAAATACGATTTCTTCCAGTTCCTCCAACTGTTCCTGCGTGATCCGCTCCGCTGCCCACCGGGCACATAATCCCTCTAAAAGCGTCCGTATCTCATAGATATCTTTGATATCCTGAAGGGTAACCCCTTCTACAAACGCTCCCTTGTTTGGAATGATATGTACCAGTCCTTCCAGTTCCAGCTGCCGAAGCGCTTCCCGGACAGGAGTCCGGCTCACTCCAAGATCGTCGCCAATATTCTTTTCCTTCAGTTCCTCATTCGCCTGATATTTTCCATTTAAAATATCTTCCCGAATGGAATGAAAAACTTTGGCACTTAATGAATAATGATCTTCTGCCATAATTTCACCTTATATAATATCGAATTTTTGTCTATAACACAATACCAAGCTCTTTACAAACGGAAGTAATTTCTACAACAAGTTCCTGATCCGTCATAACCGTCACGCGTCCGTCATCGTATTGTGTGTCTACCCAGTCTTTGATCCGGTGTACAAGTTCTGAGTTTTTGTCCACTTTCCGGTCATCCGGCAAATGATAATAATTGTTGATCCAGTGTGCAATACCTGCCAGACCTGAGGTATTCGATACTGCTACCAGAGGTGGACGGTTTAAAAATTTTCCGGTATCGAAAATGTTATAGATTTCCTCGTTTTTCAGTAATCCGTCTGCGTGAATACCGGCTCTTGTCACATTAAAGTTACTTCCGACAAACGGCGTCTGCGGCGGCTGTTTGTATCCCAGTTCTTTTTCATAATATTCGGAAAGTTCTGTGATCACGGTCGTATCCATGCCGTCGAGAGTGCCGCGCAGCTGGGCATACTCAAATACCATGGCTTCCAGAGGCGTATTACCGGTACGCTCTCCGATTCCAAACAGAGAACAGTTGACACCACTTGCTCCGTACAGCCATGCAGTGGTGGAATTGTTGACTGCTTTGTAAAAATCATTGTGTCCATGCCACTCAATCTGGGAAGAAGGAACTCCGGCATGTGTTGTCAGACCGTAAATGATTCCCGGCACACTTCGCGGAATTACGGCACCAGGGAAGTTTACCCCATATCCCATCGTATCGCAGGCACGTACCTTGATCGGAATCTTGTACTCATCCTGCAGTTTCATCAGTTCCACACAGAACGGAATTACAAATCCGTAAATATCGGAACGTGTGATATCCTCAAGATGACAGCGCGGACTGATGCCGGTCTCTAAACAGTCGCGGATCACGCTCAGGTACAGATTCATAACCTCCCGTCTTGTCATTTTCATTTTATAGAAAATATGGTAGTCAGAACAGCTGACAAGAATGCCCGTCTCGCGAAGACCCAGGTCTTTGACCAGCTGAAAGTCCTGTTTGCTGGCACGAATCCAGGAAGTGACTTCCGGAAACTGATAGCCACGTTCCATACATTTATATACCGCGTCGCGGTCTTTCTTACTATATAAGAAGAATTCACTCTGACGAATCTTTCCCTTCGGACCGCCAAGTTTATGTAAGTAATCATAAATCGTCACGATCTGTTCGGTGGTATACGGAGCACGGGACTGCTGCCCATCACGGAATGTGGTATCTGTAATCCAGATTTCATCCGGCATATTATGCGGAACAATACGATCATTAAACGCAATCTTCGGAATCTCCTCATAGGGAAAAAGGTTCCGGAATGTATTCGGTTCATCCACATCTACCAGCTGATAAAAATGTTCTTCGAGCTGCAACAGGTTTGATTTGTCATTCATTACTACTTCTCTCATGTGCTGACTACTCCTTTTCATACATGAATAATTGTATACAATTATTACGTTATAAAATCATTTTATCTATTTACTATGTGAAAGTCAATGAATTTTTTTAGAAAAATATGGAACCCTTTTGCTGCCGTCTCATACATTATACTGTAAATATATTTATTTGGAGGTCACTTATGAGTGATTTAACTGCTACAAACTGTGGATGTTCAACAGATAACGGATGTGGATGCAATTCTATTATCTGGATCATTCTTCTTCTCTCCTGCTGTGGAAATGGATCTTTCTGCGGAAACAACAACGGATGCGGATGCAGTGGCGGCGGAAACGACTGCTGCTGGCTGATTCTTCTTCTGTTATTCTGTGGCGGATGCAATGGCGGCGGAAACGGATGCGGCGGAATCTTCTAATATTTGTGTTAGAAACGTGTGCAGCAAGGTGCACAACCAAAAAGGGATGCAGTATCTGCATCCCTTTTTGCATATAAAATGCTATCCTTCTTTTGTGGCTTTTTCTTTCTGGATCTGACGTTCCACAGCCTCTTTTACCCTGCATTCCGTGGGAACATTCCGTCGTTTCAGGCATTCTTCATCCACTTCATAAACACTGTTTCCATCAATAATCAGTCTCTCATGCATCTATTTTTTCCTTTTTCTTTTATTGTATTCATACAGACAGGCATTCTCTCATAAAATAATAGAAAAATTATATAGGATGTGTGATCCATGGATGAAAATAAATCCATCACGTATGACGATCTGATCCAGACGAGAAATACGCAGATCTTAAAGTCCATCGTACCATATTTAGACGTTCCGACACAAAAGCCGCTTGCCATGCTGATCCAGCTGATGGAATGGAAAAATGCCACAGCAGCTTTCTCCAGACAGGAGAACAGCATGGCTGCCTGTTCTCTGCCTGCCGGTACCAAACGGCGGGATGCAATGCTTAGTGCAGTCCGTAAATATTGTACCCCAAAAGAACAGGAAATGATTGATACATTGCAGACTCTGTTTTGTATTATGGAAAATCAGGATCTGTTTCACAATCCATAAATCCGCAGGAGGTTTTTGAATGGATTCCAATCTTTTGAACAATCCGGCGTTTGCCAATTTAAGTCCGGAAAAATTGCAATTTCTGCTCTCCTTTGCACAGAAAGAAAAACCTTTAAACATGAAAGATGCCATGCCGTTTCTTCTCTCAAATATGAGGCAGGCAAAGGAAAACCATATTGATTTCACAAAGCCTGAAATCGAACTGTTGTGTGATCTGCTGTCCAAAGACCTTCCGCCTGAGAGTCAGACGCAAATGAAAAAGATCATGTCCCTGATGTCGATGAACCGTTCACATCCAGCTCCCTGATCGGGATTTTTAAAATTTTATCCAGCGGGAACAGGCTTTTGCCTTTCCCGTCGGTTCCCTCATAATATTTTTCTCCTGCCGATTCAAACAGAATATATAAGGTATTGTCCCTTACATCGAGTTCTTCCGATGCCGGAGGCATTTCCACTTTCTTTCTCGGATGTTTCGGCCGGGTTGCGAGTGCCGTGACAGAGTCGTAACAATATAAATAGGAAGACTGGTTTCTTCCGTAGGAAGTGCTCAGATATACGTTTCCGGAATCATCGAACGTAACTCCCTGCACCTTTTGCGGAATTTTATAATCACTGAGGGCAATCAGTTTGTCCGTCTTTTTATCCAGATAATATGCCACCATTCGTGAATTCACCAGAAGTGTATGCGTTGCAATCCACAATCTTCCGCCATACCAGGTAATACAGGAAGGCGTATTTTTGACCGGAAACTCCTCCACAACATCTCTTGCATCCACGACATCTCCGGTATTCTGATATGCCATCAGTTCAATAAAATCGTAGGAGATCCGCTCCACACAGTTTTCATAGGAATTGCACACCCATACATTGTCACCGTCAAACGCAATTCCTCCCAGATGGCTGTTTTCATCCATTCCCAGTGTGACCATATATTCTCCGGTTTCCCGGTCAAACACCATAAGCTCTCCCATACAGTCATCTTCCGTGGAATAAGAAGTGATCAGCACAAATTCATCGGTCAGACAAATTCCCTGCGGGCACTGGGATGCACTGAAAATATATTCTTTTAACACATCTTCCTCCCGGGTATCCGGCATACCCGGAATATCAATTTCATTGTAAAAGCCGTAATCAAGATCTTTCAACAGAACCAGATTTTTACCGAAGCGGCTCTCTCTTTTGTGATAGTTATAATATTCTACATTGTAATAATTATTGATCTTTGCGGTCCACTTTGCGTAGAGAATGTAATGATCCTTACGATCCGTCGGAATGGTCTTTATCCGTTTGTGAAGCGCGGCATCGGAGTACCATCCAAGAAACCGGAATCCACTCCGGTATGGCGTATACAGCGGCTGCTCCCCGCTGAATGCCGGGTACGATTCTTTATTGAAAGAATTCTGTATGCCGCCTCCCAAAAAATACCCCACGGTAACCGTATCGTTCTTTGTGTGAACATTTGCAGGTTTTTGAAAGGAAGAACTCGAAGGGGCATAATTCTCCCCTTCGAGTTCTGTGTTTTTTGCATATGTCGGTGTCACGATAAAATTTAAGGTTATTGCAATCAATAATACAGCAAACACTGTACTATTCTTCTGTCTCCACAACTTTGCCTGCCCTCTCTTCTATTTCTCTTGCTGCCACATCCTCAGGTGCTTGTTCATACCGGGCAAATTCATAAGAAAATGTTCCGCTTCCGCTGGTCATTGACCGAAGCTGTGTATTATATCCATACAGTTCAAGATATGGAAGATCCGCATCGATCTCCTGATACCCGTTTTCTGCATTCATATTCATCACACGACCTCTGCGTTTATTCAGATCTCCCATGATTTCACCGGTATATTCTTCCGGAGTAATGATCTTTACAGAGGCAATCGGCTCTAACAATACCGGCTTCGCATCTAAAAATCCTTTCTTAAATGCCTGTTTGGCGGCTACTTTAAATGCCATCTCGGAGGAATCCACCGGATGATAGGAGCCATCATAGAGCACCGCTTTCACTCCGATTACCGGGTAGGCCGCAAGCGGTCCTTTCAAAACAGCTTCTGCAATTCCTTTTTCCACTGCTGGAAAATAATTTTTCGGAACGGCTCCACCCACAACACACTGTTCAAATACATAAGGGACCTCTAAATCCCCGCTCGGCTCAAATTTCATTTTAACATGGCCGTACTGTCCATGTCCACCGGACTGTTTTTTATATTTGTATTCAACATCTGATTTTCCACGTATGGTTTCGCGGAAAGCGACCTTTGGACGCATCAGTTCAATTTCTACTTTATACTTTTCAAGCAGCATACTCTGAACAATTTCAAGCTGCTGCTCACCCATGCCATATAACAGAGTCTGACGATTTTCACTGTCATTTACCACACGCAGCGTCTGATCTTCCATCAGAATTTTTTGCAGCGACTGGGAAATCTTATCCACATCCCCTTTGTTTTTTGCTTTGTAGCGCATAGATACGTACGGTTTTGAGAAATTCGTGCGAAGATAGGCAACCGGATTATTCCGTACGGACAGGGAATCCGTTGTCTGGGACTGGGACAGCTTTGCCAGTGCTCCGATATCCCCCGCATGAAGTTCTTTTACTTCCTCTGTTTTATTTCCGCGCAGAACGTACAGCTTTCCAATCTTTTCGTCACAATCCCTGTGATAATTAAATAAGACATCATCCGTCTTAAGCACACCGGAATTTACTTTGATCAGAGAATACTTTCCAATGTAAGGATCTACAATTGTCTTAAAAATATACGCACTCTTCGGTTTTGCAAAATCATAGTCCGCCGGATACACCTCGTTGTTTGTCGTATTGATGCCTGCGCAGGTCCGTTTGTCCGGGCTCGGAAAATATTTAACAATATCTGCCATCAGCGTATACATCCCGCGGGCAAGCGGATTCGATCCCATAAGAACCGGAACGATAGAACCATCCATGACATTTACCCTGAGCGCCTGACGAATTTCGTCCTCGGAGAATTCATCTCCGTTAAAATAACGGTCCATAAACTCCTCGCTGGTTTCTGCCACAGCTTCTAACAAAGCTTCCCTGCACAGATTAAGATTCTTTTGGGAATATTCCGGAACTTCAAATTTTTCAACGGTTCCCTCATCGATCCATCGCTTTGCTTTCTGCTGGATGACATTGACATATCCGACAAACTGGCCATCCTCCCGGACCGGCAGATGAAACGGTGCAATTTTCTTTCCGTAAAGAGCCTGCAGATCTTCCACTACCTGACGGTAACTTGCATTGTCAATATCCATATCTGTCACAAAGATCATACGTGGAAGATGATTTTTTTCACAGATTTCCCAGGCGCGCCGCGTGCCTGTCTCGATTCCCGCTTTTCCGGAAATAACGATAATTGCTGCATCCGCTGCGGAAACTGCCTCTTCGACTTCCCCGACAAAATCAAAATAGCCTGGGGTATCCAAAACATTAATTTTGTTGTCTTTCCACGGGATCGCGACCACAGAAGTATGGATCGAAAACTGGCGTTTCGTCTCCTCCTTATCAAAATCACTGATGGTATTTTTATCTGCGACCGTCCCCATACGTGTCGTCAGACCTGCCAGATATGCCATGGCTTCCACCAGGGAAGTTTTGCCGCATCCTCCATGCCCCAGGAGAACCACATTACGAATTCTGTCTGTCGTATATACGTTCATAGTAAAACCCTCCTTTTTTAGAATATTTACTCTTTTATGGTTATATTCTACTAATTTTCAGAAAGTTTTACAACCTTTTTATGCATTTTGTTGAAGTATTTTTGCCGCAAGTTCTTCCAGATACGTCCAGCGATCCATTTTTTCTTCCAATTGTGTTTCCAGCTGCGTTTTTTCTTCTGTCAGTTCATTCAGCTTCACAAAATCCCGTGCGCAGGATGCCATCTCCCCGTCAATCTCTCCCAGCCGTGTTTCCAAAGCTGCAATGTCGTCCTCAATGGTTTCATATTCTTTCTGTTCTTTATATGAAAATTTTAATTTATTTTCATGTTTCCATGTAGAACGTGAGTCTTCTGTCGCCTGTTTTTCCTGTACATTTGCCGTCTCTTCATTTTTACGGAACGAATCGCCTGCAGTATCTACAAATTTTCCTTCCTCTTCGGCCCGTCTGTGGTAATCCGTATATCCGCCCTCATACTGGCAGAGCTTTCCGTTTCCCTCAAAAGCAAAGATTCTGTGCACCACACGGTCCAGAAAATAACGGTCATGCGATACCGTAATCACAATACCGTCATAATGATCCAGATAATCTTCAAGAATGGTCAGTGTCGTGATATCAAGATCGTTGGTTGGTTCGTCAAGAATCAGTACATTGGGAGCTTCCATAAGGACCCGCAGCAGATTCAGTCTGCGCTTTTCTCCGCCGGACAGTTTTTTGATCTGTCCATACTGTTCTTCCGGTGGAAACAAAAACTGATCGAGCATTGCGGATGCCGAAACCAGTCCATCTTCTGTGCGTACATATTCTGCTGTATTTTTGATATAATCAATCACGCGAAGCTTTGGGTCCATATATGCAATTCCCGCATTCTCATCCTGTTCGATCTCCTGTGTGTAATATCCGATTTTTATCGTCTGTCCAATGGTTACTTCCCCAGCATCCGGCAAAATTCTGCCATCAATAATTTTCATAAGTGTTGTCTTGCCGCATCCGTTTTTCCCGACAAAACCAATCCGGTCATTTTTTAAGAAAATATAGGAAAAATCAGAAATCAGTACATGATCTCCATATGTTTTTGTGATATGTGATAATTCCACGGTTGTTTTTCCCATACGGGAGGACACCGAACCGATTTCGATCTTTTTATCAACATCCGGCTTTTTTTGATCCCGCAAGGCCTCATAGCGCTGGATATGTGCTTTCTGTTTGGTGGAACGCGCCCTTGCCCCGCGCTGCATCCATTCGATTTCCTTGCGCAGAATGGACTGTCTTTTCCGTTCGCCTGCCCAGGCAATGTCTTCCCTCTCCTGTTTGGCCGCAAGATATCCGGAATAGTTTGTCTCATAGCTGTAAATCTGTCCTTTATCAACTTCCACAATCCGGTTGCATACACTGTCCAGAAAATACCGGTCATGTGTCACCATAACCATTGCTCCCCGGTAATTTTTCAGATAATTTTCCAGCCACTCTGCCATTTCGGCATCCAGATGGTTCGTCGGCTCATCCAAAAGCAGTACATCACACGGAGTAAGGAGCACTGCAACAAGAGCCAGTCGTTTCCGCTGTCCGCCGGACAAATGTCCCACCGGTTCATCGAAATTGTATATGCCAAGCCGCGTCATCATGGATTTGGCATTGCTTTCCAGATTCCATTTTTCATGTTCTTCCCGGTCTTCCTGCTGATGCACACTTCCAATTTGCGCATAAGAAAGTACATTCTCAAGTGCTCCTTTTTGCGGGTCAAATTCCGGCATCTGCGGCAGATAGCGAATCACAAGATGATTGGCCCGTACGACATTTCCGGCATCCGGTTCTTCGAGTCCTGCCATAATTTTTAACAGCGTGGATTTTCCGGTTCCATTGATGCCTATGATTCCGACTTTTTCCCCATCCTGCAGATAAAACGATGCATCGTGAAACAACTCACGCTGTGTATAAACTTTTGTAATATGATCAACGGTAAGTAAATTCATAAAAATTCCTCTTTCTGCTTCCTTTCGCCTTTTTATTATCACACGAACGGACAATTGTTGCAAGTGCTGTCACACATTCCTCTTTTGACACTCCTGCCATTCTATAGTACAATAAACACATCAATTACGTAATATAAAGGAAATAAACTTATGGCTTTTCAAACAATCGGTTTTATCGGACTGGGTCTGATTGGAGGTTCGATCGCCAAAAAAATGAAATCCAATCAGCCGGACATCAAAATTTATGCCACGGCACATCATAAAGAAACCATCGAAGAAGCGTACCGTGAGGGACTGATCGAAAACAATGATCTGTTACCACTGTCTGCTTTTTCTGACTGTGATTATATTTTTTTATGTGCCCCGGTTCAACGGAACCTCGCATATCTGCGTCAGTTAAAAGATATTATCCGCAGCGACTGTTATATCACAGACGTTGGAAGCACAAAAACGGAAATTCATGAAGAAGTGATACGGCTTGACATGGAGGCCAATTTTATCGGCGGGCATCCCATGACCGGTTCCGAAAAAACAGGCATATTAAGTGCCACCAATACGCTTTTGGAAAATGCATACTATATTATCACCCCGACCGCCCTGACTCCAAAGAAAGAAATTTCGGAATTTCGTGATTTTGTATTGTCGCTTGGAGCAATTCCACTGATTTTGGATTATAAAATACACGATTACTCTACGGCAGCCATCAGCCATCTGCCGCACATGATCGCATATTCGCTGGTCAATCTGGTCCGCCAGATCGATGATGACAAAGAAACCATGAAAACCATTGCCGCAGGGGGATTTAAGGATATCACAAGAATTGCATCTTCTTCGCCTGTGATGTGGCAGAATATCTGTGCTTCCAACCGGGAACCGCTTCTTTCACTGATGGATCAGTACCTTGCCCTTCTGACGCAGCTTCGCGGATACATTGACAGTTCCAATGAACAGGCACTGCTTTCCTTCTTTCAGCAGGCAAAAGACTACCGGGATTCCATCACACTGCCAAGTGTCAAATCCCCTACGGTATATTATGAATGTTTTGTGGATCTGGTCGATGAAACCGGCGGTATTGCTGCTGTTGCCGGGCTGCTCGCACAATACCATATCAGCATCAAAAACATCGGTATTGTAAATAACCGGGAATTTGAAGAAGGTGTTCTTCAGCTCGCGTTTCCTGACAAACAGACTCTGACCCGTGCCAAACGTCTGCTTACCGACAATGGCTATATGGTTCACGAACGGTAAAACATAAATGGTTTTCCCATAAAAAATACAGGCTCCGGATAATTTCCGGAGCCTGTATTTTTATTTGCACAAGGTATCGAGTATTTCAAAATAGTTTTCAAACGTCTTCCTGCAGCAGGAAGGATTTTCAATCACAATACCGTCTGTCACAAGTCCCGGAATTGCAAAAGCCATCGCAACCCGGTGATCCTCGAACGTTTTTATTTTACATCCATGCGGTTTTCCCGGATGAATCACAATACGGTTCTCATCCAGCTGCTCGCATGCGATTCCCATTGCCTTCAGATTGGTAAGAATCGCGGCAAAACGGTCACATTCCTGATAACGGATATGTCCGATTCCGGTAATCTCCACGGTTTCACTGGCAAAACACGCAATTGCCGCCAGTGTCAGAGCCTGATCTGAAAATGCAGAAAAGTCAAATACCCCTCCCAGGAATCCTTCCGTCGGCGGATACATCCGGATTCCATCCGGTTCTTCCTCTGTCCGGCATCCCATCTGTTCCAGCACATGTAAAAAAGAAGTATCTCCCTGTAAGCTTTCCCAGTGTACATGGCAGACCTTTGCAGGAACGCCGACAACCGGGCACATCGCATAAAAATAAGAAGCTGCCGAAACATCCGGTTCAATCTGATACTCTCTTGCCTGATATGCTGCATGTTCCGCAATCACAAAAGTATCGGATGCAGGTCGTTGTACTTCCACACCAAACTGCTTCATCATGGCAACCGTCATCTCTACATAAGCCATTCCATGATGCCCTTTGACGTGAATCCGGAATTCTTTCTGAAACAGCACGGAAGAGATCAGAAGCGCACTCAGAAACTGACTGCTTTTTTCAACATCAATGGTTACTTCGTGTCTATTCACACCACTGTTTCCGATCGCAAATGGGAAATGTCCTGATGCTTCCTTATAAGTAACTTCCGCCCCAAGGTCTTGAAGTGCCTGCAGCAATTCTTCCATCGGGCGCTTTTTCATCTGCTCGGAAGAGTTCATATGATATTCTCCCTCACACAGACCAAGGTATGCCGTCAGAAAACGGGCAGCAGTTCCTGCACTTCCCACATCAACGGAAGCTTTTGCCTTTGGAACCCTGCCCCCTTTTCCTTCAATGGAGACAACCGCATGCGGCTCATCAATTTCCACCACAAAGCCCAGGTCCTGCAAAGCCTGCAGGAAATGCCTGCTGTCATCCGAAAAAAGAACCCCTTTAAGAACACTCTTTCCGTTTGCAAGTGCTGCAATCAGAAGTGCCCGGTTTGTAATGCTCTTCGATCCTGGAACCGAAACCTCAACCGGAATTATGTCTGCTTTTTTTACCTCATAAGTATCCTGTAAGATCATAGTTTTTCCCGCCTTATTTTACAGTTCGTTAAAAATCTGATAGATATCAATCTTTAATGCATCGGTATCCGTCATTCCGATAAACACACCGCCATAATGAAATCCGTCCGGCTTTTCTTCGCTGCGGACAATCTGAATGACTGCATCCACCACTTCTTTTGTCCATATCTGGATCTTTGCATCATAATAGGAATTCATTTCCAGTTTCTTTTTACAGTCAAATCCAATTCCGCTTTTTGAAATATCTGTTACATCCACATGCACAAATTTTAAAGTTGTGACCCCGTCTTCATCCAGACGCTCCAACTGTACATTGACATCCAGATCCAGTCTTTTATTTTTCCTTTTTTCTTCCATTTTCCATCCCCTTATACCTTTTCAAACGATAATATAAATATTATTTTATTACATTCAGAAACACATTACAAGTAAAAAAAGGGATATTCCGGGTCGCTTCCCGGAATATCCAATAAAAAGTAATGATTTTATAAAAGTCCCGCCTGCACCAGACGTCCGTGAATCTGCGGTCCGATCAATGCAGCAAGAACCATTTTGATAATGTCAAATACAATAAACGGATAGACGCACATTGTCAACGCCGCCTGTACAGAGGTTTTCATTACCAGTACAAACCATACCGTTCCAAAGATATAGCAAACAGCAGTTCCGAGAATCATGCCGATCATGCCCAATACCAGTTTCCGTCCGGACTTTTCAATAAAAATTCCGGCGATCACAGCCATCGGAATAAACCCGATCAGATAGCCGCCTGTCGGTCCAAACATTTTTGCCGGACCTGCTGTAAAACCGGAAAATACCGGAACGCCAACCAGTCCGATCAGAAGGTAAACAATATAGCTGACCGTCTCCCTCCGAGTGCCTAAAATATAAAGTCCGAAATAAATCACCAGATTGGTAAGAGAAATCGGAACATCTCCAATCGGGATAGACAATGGTGCCAAAATACAGGTTACAGCTGTGAGAACACCGATCACAGCAATGGTTTTTACTGACATTTTCTTTGGTGTCGCGCTTACAGTGTCATTCATTTTTTTCTTCCTTTCCATACGAATTTACCGTGTTAAGTATACACGCATGGCTTTTTATTGTCAACCGCCTTTTTTTACTGGTTAACAATTACTTTTAGGAAAAATTATTGCGGTATATGTAAATAAGTGCTAATATAAAAGAATAGCTTTGGGGTGAATTATGCGAAAACGTTTATAAAAAATTATGGGGTTACATACAATGACAGATCATTCTATTTCAGAAAAAATTGAATATAAATATCTTTCTTTTATTAACAAGGTATTTTTGGTTGTACATATTGGATTTCTTCTTTTATTTGCAAATTTAAAAATCAACTTTATGGTTTATTTTAATTTAGGAAGCATCCTTTTTTACACACTGGCTTTTTTTATGCTGCAAAAATTCAAAATACATTTGTATGTCTACCTCGCTTCCATTGAAATTCTCCTACATATGTCGGCTGCGACACTTTGCGTGGGGCTTGGCTGCAATTTTCAGTTATGTCTGTTCGGCGTGATTTTGTTTTTCTTTATTATAGAATGTATCCTTCCGGACAAGAAGAAATCCATAACACCCGTGTTGATTCTGAGCAGTCTTTACTCCGTTGCCATCGTTGCCTTATACGTGGCGGGAAACCGGATTTCACCTTTTTATCCCCTTTCCCTGACGGAAACAGGTATCCTGGCAGTCGTAATCGTAATTTTTGTACTCCTGCTGATCATTACTTCCATGCTTTTCTTACTCCGGTATATGGTTCATGAGGAAGAAAAACTTACTAAAAAAGCAGAATACGATGCCCTGACAGGTATTCCGAACCGTTTTTTTATGATGGACGAGATTCAGAAACTTTTTATCGAAAATGGACAAAAGGATTACTATCTTGCCATGATCGATATCGACAATTTCAAAAACATCAACGATACCTACGGACACAACACCGGGGATGACGCATTAAAAATTCTTGCAAAAACCATCATCCTGCAGGCACAGAAACATGGATTTAAATACTGCCGCTGGGGCGGTGAAGAATTTCTTCTTCTGGGGAAATGCCGTTCGTGTGAAATTCCAAAAGATATCCTTGAAGAACTCCGCAGCGCAATCAGTTCCAACTGTGTGCGGACATCAAGAGAAAGTTTCCGCTATACCGTAACCATCGGTGCCGGAAAATACACTTCCGGTCAGTCGGCAAAAGAGTGGCTTGATTTTGTAGACAAACAGCTCTATAAAGGAAAGCGTTCCGGAAAAAACCAGGTCGTATGTTCATAAAAAGAACTGTCACAAAGCAGGAAATGAATTTTTCTTTTCCTGTTTGTAACAGTTCTTTTGTGATTCTTTATTTAATCAGCATAGCATCGCCAAAGCTAAAGAAACGATATCTTTCTTTTACAGCGATCTCATACGCATGAAGCACATGCTCCCGTCCTGCGAGTGCCGATACCAGCATCACAAGCGTTGACTGTGGCAGATGGAAGTTGGTAATCAAGGCATCAATCACTTTAAACTGATACCCCGGATAAATAAAGATTTCCGTCCAGCCGCTGGTCTCATGCAGCCGTCCGTTTTCATCTGCGGCGGCTTCCAGCGTACGCGTACTGGTTGTGCCGACCGCAATCACCCGGTGTCCGCTTTCCTTCGCGCGGTTGATCTTATCCGCAGCTTCCTGTGACACCATATAAAACTCTGAGTGCATATGGTGATCCAGTACATTTTCTACTTTTACCGGACGGAACGTGCCAAGTCCGACATGCAGGGTTACTTCTGCGATATCGACTCCCATATCCTTTACTTTCTGCAGCAGTTCTTTCGTAAAATGAAGCCCTGCTGTCGGGGCAGCGGCAGATCCGTCATACTTTGCATATACGGTCTGATAGCGATTCTTATCTTTCAGCTGATGCGTAATATATGGCGGCAGCGGCATCTGTCCCAGCTGATCCAGAATCTCTTCAAAAATTCCGTCATAATGGAACTGAATCAGACGGTTTCCTTCTTCTACTACATCCACGACTTCTGCCGTCAGAAGCCCGTCTCCGAACACAAGTTTTGTGCCCGGTTTTGCTTTTTTCCCCGGTTTTACGAGTGTCTCCCAGATATCATTTTCCTTGCGTTTTAACAAAAGTACTTCGATTTTTGCCTGTGTGTCCTCTTTCACTCCGAACAGACGTGCCGGAATCACCTTTGTGTTGTTGATCACCAGACAATCACCCGGGTGAAGATATTCCAGAATATCCGTAAAATGCCGGTGTTCCACGTCCCCGGTCTGACGGTCAAGCACCATCAGCCGGGAGCTGGAACGATCCTCCAGAGGGTCCTGAGCGATCAGTTCCTCCGGCAGATCATAGTCATAATCTTTTACATTCATTCCTTCTGTCATGATTAACCTCTCAACTGGATTCCGATATTTTTCAGTCCGTTTAAGATTTTATCCATAGCACCCGTAATATCGCTCTCTTCCAGATTCTTATCTTTTCCGCGGAACTTCAGAGAGTATGCGACAGACTTAAAGCCTTTTTCAATCTGCTCTCCTTCGTATACATCAAATAACTCATAATTTTCCAGATACTTACCACCGTTTTCCTCGAATACTTTCTCGATATCACCTACCAGAATATTCTTTGGAACAACCATGGACAAGTCACGGGAAGAAACCGGGAAGTTGGTAATTCCCTCATATTTGTAATCAAAGGATGCACGGGATACAATCTCCGGCATATCAATCACTGCAATATATACGCGCTCTTTGATGGCATAATTTGCAGCAACCGTTGGATGTACCTCTCCGAGATATCCGATCACAGCTCCCTCATATACGATAGCCGCCTTGCGTCCCGGGTGCAGGAACGGAAGCTCGGCATGTGGATCATACTGCGCCTTCTTGCGAAGACCTGTCTGGTATAAGAGTTCCTCGATCACACCCTTCATGGTAAAGAAATCACCGTCTCCGTACATACCAAAAGTCAGCTGCATACGTTCTTCCGGAAGTTCCGTCAACGGAAGCTGCTTCGGCAGATAGATATTTCCCATCTCGTACAGGCGTACATCTTTGTTTCTGCGTCCAAAGTTCGTAGACAGGGAAGTCAGCATTCCGTTCAATGGCAGCGTACGCATAATGGAATAATCTTCCCCAAGCGGATTGGAAATCACAACCGTTTTACGCCACTTGGAATCCTCCGGAATCAGTAATTTGTCAAATACTTTCGGACTCTCGAAAGAATAAGTCATTGCCTGTGAAAAACCACAGAACTCTGCAATCTCACGTGCCTTTTCTTCCATACGCAGCTTAAAGCTCTTTCCTCCGGCAGTGGATTCTCCGCTCGGAAGAGAAGTTCCGATCTTGTCATAGCCGTAGAAACGTGCTACTTCCTCTGCCATATCTGCGTCACAAAGCAGATCCTGTCTCCAGGACGGAACAAGAATCTCATTCGTTGCTTCGTCATATCCCAGATCTATTTTTTTGAAATATCCGATCATATCCCCGGCCGGAATATCCGTTCCCAAAAGCTTATTGTACTTGTCCGGTTCGAACGGAATCTTTACGCCCTCACGCTTCACAGGATAAATGTCAACGGCTCCACCTACAACCTCGCCGACGCCTAACTCTTCTACCAGCTGGCAGGCACGGTTCATCGCTTCCATGGCAAGATTTGGATCTAAGCCTTTTTCAAACTTAGCCGAAGCATCGGTACGAAGTCCGATGCGCTTTCCGGATTTGCGGATATTGGTTCCATCAAAGCATGCTGCCTCAAATAACATGGTTGTTACATGATCGGTAATCATGGAATTTTCTCCACCCATGATACCGGCAATGCCTACTGCTTTTTTTGCATCACAGATCATCAGTACATTTTCATCCAGCTGACGTTCCTGTCCGTCCAGCGTCACAAATTTTTCACCTGCAGCTGCACGGCGGACAATAATCTCTTTTCCTTCAATCGTATCCAGATCATAGGCGTGCATCGGCTGTCCGTATTCTTCCATCACATAATTCGTAATATCTACAAGATTATTGATCGGACGGATTCCATGTGCACGAAGACGTTCCTGCATCCACTTCGGAGATGGGGCAAACTTAATATTCTTTACAACTCTTGCCGTGTAACGGCTGCAAAGATCCTGATCCTTTACAGATACTTTGATGTAATCATTGACATCTTCGTTATTTCCGGTTTCTGTTACGACAGGAGGTACAAATTCCTTATGGAACGTAGCTGCTGCCTCACGCGCAATGCCGAGTACGGAAAAACAGTCTACACGGTTGGATGTAATCTCATATTCGACAACGCTGTCATCCAGTCCTAAATAAGCAACCGCATTTTCTCCGACAGGTGCATCCTCGTCAAAGATATACAGTCCGTTCTCCGGTGCGTCCGGGAACATTTCACGGTTCGAACCGAGTTCCTCAATCGAGCACATCATGCCAGAAGACTCAACCCCGCGAAGCTTTCCTTTTTTAATTTTGATTCCACCAGGAGTTTTTGTTCCATCATGTCCTCCTGCGACACGTCCGCCATCTAAAACAACCGGAACTTTTGCCCCTTCAAATACGTTTGGTGCACCGGTCACAATCTGCAGCGTTTCGCTTCCAACGTTTACCTGGCAGATGACAAGTTTGTCGGCATCCGGGTGTTTTTCAATCTTTGTAACCTGTCCGACGACGATCTTGTCAAGATCTGCATCGAGCTGCTCATATCCCTCAACTTTTGATCCGGAAAGTGTCATGGCATCGACATACTCCTGCACGCCGCAGTCAAGTCCCGGAACTAAAGCTTTGATCCATTTTAATGATGTATTCATTCTTTTTCTCCTCCTAGAACTGTTTTAAGAAACGATCGTCATTCTCATACAGCAGACGCATATCGTCAATCTCATATTTCAACAGGGTAATACGCTCCAGACCGATACCAAATGCAAAGCCGGAATATTCTTCCGGATCAATACCGCTCATACGAAGCACTCTTGGATGTACCATTCCACAGCCAAGGATTTCGATCCATCCCTCACCTTTGCAGAAACGGCATCCTTTTCCGCCACATTTAAAACAGGAAACATCCATCTCGGCCGATGGCTCCGTAAATGGGAAATGATGCGGACGGAATTTTACTTTTGTTTCTTTTCCAAACAGCTTCTGTACAAACTGGGTCAGTGTTCCCTTTAAGTTAGAAAACGTGATTCCCTTGTCAATGACCATTCCCTCAATCTGATGGAAAGAAGGCGAATGGGTCGCATCCACTTCATCCGCACGGAACACACGTCCCGGTGCGATCATACGGATCGGAGGTTTCTTCTGCTCCATCACACGCACCTGAACCGGTGAAGTCTGTGTACGCAGCAGGATCTTATCATTGATGTAGAAGGTATCCTGCTCATCTTTTGCCGGATGGTTTGCCGGAATATTTAATGCTTCAAAGTTGTAATAATCGTATTCCACTTCCGGTCCTTCTACAACTTCATATCCCATACCGGTAAAAATACGCTCTACCTCTTCAAGTACCATGGTATTCGGATGGCTGTGTCCCACACGGTTTTTCTTTGCCGGAAGGGTAACGTCGATCACTTCATTTTCCAGACGATGTTCAAGCTCCGCAGCCTCGAGTTTTTTCTTCATCTCATCGAGTTTATTTTCAATTTCCTGACGGGTCTCATTTACCCACTGTCCCACCTTCGGGCGATCCTCCGGTGCAACCTCTTTCATACTCTTTAATACGGCGGTGAGTTCCCCTTTCTTTCCAAGAACGGCGACACGCACATCGTTGAGTTTTGCAAGTCCGTCAGAATTTTCAATCTGTGCTATTGCATTTTCTCTGATTTTCTGCAATTTTTCTTTCATGGTACTCTCCTTTTACATATTTTCTTTCATAATAATTGTTTTTACGCAATTTTCTACTGTGGAACCGGAACTGTTTTCTGGCATAAAAAAATCCCTGCTATGCATAATTGCATATCAGGGACGAAAAATTCCGCGTTACCACCCAGATTCCCATATCCTGTATCTATATGGACTCTCATTCTGCTTAACGTGCAGTGACCGTCGCAGGCTAAAAATCCTTGTGTTCACCTGCGCAGCTCCTGTGGGAAAATTCACATGCTGGCGTATCATAAGGAAGCTTACAGCCGATGACTTCCTCTCTCTGTATGTCGTTCAGATGCTACTGACACATTCATTGCTTTTTACACATTTGTCATTCTACCACAATCTCCTTTTATGTGTCAAGATCAAAGACATTGGTAAATGTAACATCCTTAAAATAAAATCCGAGAATTTCCTGCCATTTCTTTCCTTCTTTCCCCATGGCGTCCGCACCGTACTGGCTCATTCCGATTCCATGCCCGAATCCGCCTCCGGTCAGCACGATGGTTCCTTTTTTCTGACTTTTTATTTCAAAGCACGCACTCGGGACGGAAGAGGCACGATGTTTATTGGTTCCGTCTGCAAGATCAAGATCCAGCAGATACTTTCCGAGTGCATACCGGATTTCATTTTCCTTTTCGATCGTCCGCTCTCCTTTTTCAAAAACCATGGTAAGAGACAGTACATATCCGGAAGTGCTTCGTTTATTGACTTTCAGTTTTTTCAGTTTTCCATATGTTTCATCCATGCCCAGCTTTGCCGACAGGGTAGCCGTCCATCGGAAATACGGGGAATTTTCATCATAGGCATCCGCTTTTGCTGTAATAAATTTATGAAAGGCTTTATCCGAAGACAGATCTTTTGTCTTTTCCCTGGTATGGTTTTCCGCCAGCAGATATCCCGGAGATGCGGCATTCCATACTTCCAGATTTTCAGAATATCCCGGGGAAGTGGAATAATAATAACAGTCCGCAAGTTTTCCTTTGTACGTCATCACCATACCTGCGGTATCCGCCACAGCCTGATCCGTCACTTCATAGGAAGTTGTTGCATGATAGGCCTGATAGGCAATGGAATCATCCAGATTTGCTCCGTACCGGGCATACGTATCGTTTTTCATCTGCCCGTATGTAAATGTGCGCGCACATACCGCCTGTGCTTTTAAGGCTTCATAGGAAAAAGATAATGGCATTTCAGAAGGCAGAACATAACGAATATAATCTTCCATCGGAATTTCATTGATCAGGACATATCCCTTTTTTTCCTTCCGGAGAATCAGATCTCCCTCGTACCCGGAACCATACGGGTTTCCGTTTTTATCACATCGATACAAAAGGCCACCGGTATCCGGAGAAATTTTTATCTCTTTTCCCGTTTTTTCCCCCTTCAGAAGTTTTTCTGCATCTGTTACGGTGTCCTTCTTCCTTTTATTTCCATCCACGGTATAGGCATCCCCGCTGCAAACAAAAAGACTGGCATATGTATTTTCTTTTCCGTTTTTGAGCAGCACACGGACCTTTTCTGCCATGTCCTCCTGATAGCTTACAAGTGCACAGGCTTTCTGCTCTGCAACAACCAGTTCCACTTTGGAATTTCCTACAACAAGATCTGAAATCTTTCCCTGACGGACAGGAATTTTTGCATGTCCGGAACTTGCCACAAGATACACCGGCAGATCTTTTTCTGCCGAAAGCGGTTCATATCCCTCTATCTGAACACTTTTTGAGGAGTAACTTGTCAGAACCCCCTTGATCGTTGAAGGTTTCGCATAAATTTTAGTAACCTTTCCCTTCGTCAGTTCAATATCCGCAACCCCCGTATATTTTTTCTCCGGCTTTCCCTCCGCAAAATAGGTTTCTCCCCGATATAATACAATGATATCCTTTTCTTCACTCTTTAAGATATATGCATTGCTGAGCATCCCGGAAACGGAACGGTCAAATGTTTCTTCTTTTTGATCTTTCCCTGCCGTTTTGGAAAGACGGGATACCAGAATTAAAGTGATCGCAACGGTAATTACCGCAAGCAGCAGAATCAGAATCCCCATCATCTTCATTTTGTCTCTTTTTTTCATGAAGCACTCTCCGTTTTTATTAATTCATCTGTCATTGACACAAAATAAGGAGCCACCGTTCTCCGGCAGCTCCCCTTCTCTTTTGTACGCTGTAACATTCTTTGGTATATAATAAATTCTTTGGTATCTTAATATTAAATACTTTTTCTTTGGTATGTTACCCAAAATGCCGGTTCCTGCAATTTAGACTCCTAGCCAATGCTAGGTGGGCGACCGCAGTTTCCCTTCTGTCTTCCGCTGACTGTGGCGGCCTGACATCCAGAAAAATCATATAGGAATCCCGTTTAAAGTAAATGTAGGTTCTAAATAGCAAGAGTTGTCGTACATTTCAGGCATCTCTTTCTGCCGTCTTTTATGCGATACCGCATCCGACAACTTTCTCTTTTGTACTGCATTTATTATACTTTATTTTTACCTGAATTTCAAGGTCTGATTCTATGTACTTTTTTCCATTTCCGCATACTGCTTTAAGGGAAAAATTTGTCTTTTATTTTACGCATTCCGCTTACAAATGCAAACAATGCTGCCAAAAATGCACCAAGTTCCACATATGTCCAGATGCGTCCGAGCGTAATCACCTTAGTATCACATAAAATTCCGATTGCTCCCACAACAACTGCTACCGCCGCAAATCCATACAGCCACGGTGTTATTCCCCGGATATACGCCTCGGGATCTTTACACTTCTTAATTTCTTCTTTCGGGACAACCAGGTCACTGATCTGTCCGCTTTTTTTCATTTTTGCAGCAGAAACAGCCAGATAAATGCCTACAAAAACGATCACAATATCCATAAGTAAAATTGTTTTCATGATTTTTCCTCCTGTTTTATAGTATCACACACGAAAAAACTTTTTACCATCGGCAAAAATAGTCAAATTTCATTGATTATTTTATACATTTATAGTAAAATATACTTAATATGTAACAAAAAGGAGAATGTATATGCGCATTGAGGACACTACAATTTTAATTACTGACGATTCGATTCTTGCACGTAAACAGTTAAAGGACATCATTTCCACTCTCGGCACTCCGGTATTCGTGGAAGCCACCGATGGACAGAGTGCGATTGACAAATATAAAGAAGTACATCCGGATCTGGTATTTCTTGACATTGTTATGCCAAAAAAAGACGGCAATGATGCCATCCGTGATATTATGGAATTTGATCCGGAAGCTACAATCATCATCGCTTCTTCTGTCGGAACACAGTCCCAGCTGAAAAATGCACTGGAAGCGGGCGCAAAAGATTTCATTCAAAAGCCACTGGACAAGGAACAGGTGCTTGCTGTCGTTAAGCGCTTCCTGGAAGGGAGATAATCGTTATGTATACACAATTTTTTGGAAACTATCTGCTTGCCAACGGATATGTGACCCGTGATCAGCTGTTTTCAGCGATGCGTCAGGAAGCAGATCAGCATATGAAACTCGGTACCCTTGCCATTCATGCCGGATACATGAATGCAGCCCAGGTAGATGATGTTGTCATTCACCAGACCCACCAGGACAATCGTTTCGGTGAGCTGGCGATTCAGCTCGGATACCTGACCGAAGCCCAGGTGGAAGAACTGTTAAAACAGCAGACCCCTGCCTTCCTTTCTCTTGGACAGGTTCTTTTGGATGAAGGAGTTCTGACAAACACCGATTTCGAACAGATCATACAGGATTACCGCTCCAAAAACGGCATGGAAGATGAAGAAAGCCTTATCGAGCGCCGGAAAAATATCCAGCAGTTGTTTGAAAACTTTTTTTCATCAACCGACGCTGCTCTTTCGGAAAAAGGACATATGTTTATCGAGCTTTTATTTAACGATTTTATCCGTTTTATCGGTTCCGATTACACACCGCTTTCCGTGGAAGAAGTCACTGAGGCTTCCATTGCCTGTTGTGTAAAGCAGGAAATTCATGGTGACTATGCGATTAACACCTATATTTCCATGGATCTGGACACGGCGATTGCCTTTGCTACCCGCTATGTCCATGAGCAGTTCCATTCTTACGATGAATACGTTCAGGCTTCTCTGGAGGATTTTTTGAATCTGCAGAACGGATTATTCATTGTAAATGTATCAAACACCTCTAACACAGAGTTAACACTCGGTGCTCCAGAGCATATTACCGTTTCCCCGATTCAGTTTTCAGGACGCACCTTGCATATCCCGGTTCTGTATACGTTTGGAACGATTGATTTTTATATGGAACGTGTTTCCATTAAAGAATAAAATAGGATTTTCCTTAAAGTAAAATGCCATAAAAAAACGTCTGCCACAAGGCAGACGTTTTTTTATGTTTCCACTATAATACTTTAGAAAGGAACTCGCACAAACGAGGATTTTCCGGGTGGGAGAAAAATTCCTTCGGTGTATTCTCCTCCTGAATCTGTCCTTCATTGATGAACATTACACGGCTTGCCACTTCCCTGGCAAATCCCATCTCATGTGTGACAACCACCATCGTCATTCCATCTCTGGCAAGTTCTTTCATAATCTCAAGTACTTCTCCTACCATTTCCGGATCAAGTGCAGAAGTCGGCTCATCAAACAGCATCACATCCGGATTCATGGCAAGTGCACGCGCAATCGCAATACGCTGCTTTTGTCCTCCGGAAAGCATTGCAGGATAGACATCCGCTTTATCCGAAAGCCCTACGCGTACCAGCAGTTCATCTGCACGTTTCGAAGCCTCTTCTTTTGTCATGAGCCCGGTCTGTACCGGGGCAAGCATGATATTCCCTTTTACGGTATGGTTGGGAAAGAGATTAAACTGCTGAAACACCATTCCGATTTTCTGACGCATTTTATTGATGTCAACGGAAGAATCCGTAATATCCGTTCCCTCAAAAAGAATGGAACCGGAGGTTGGTTTTTCCAGAAGATTCATGGATCGCAGAAACGTAGATTTTCCGCATCCCGACGGTCCGATAATTGCAACAACCTCTCCCTGCGAAATCGTTGTTGATATTCCGTTTAATACATTAACATGGTCAAAAGATTTACAAAGATCTCTCACTTCGATCAATACATTTTTGTTATCGCTCATTTGTCCGCAACCTCGTTTCCAGTTTGTGTACTCCTGCCGTAAGGATCATTACCAGTACCAGATAAATGACCGCAACGCCGAATAACGGAAGAAACGCATCATATGTCTGGCTTCGGATAATGTCACCGCCTTTTGTCAGATCCGGAATTGCAATGTATCCACTGATGGATGTCTCTTTCAAAAGTGTAATAAATTCATTTGCCAGCGCCGGAAGGACATTTTTAAATGCCTGAGGAAGAATGATCAGCCGCATGGTCTGGGTGTAATTCAACCCAAGACTTCGTCCGGCCTCAAACTGTCCTTCGTCCACAGACATAATTCCGGAACGGACAATCTCTGCCACATAAGCCGCCGAATTCAATCCGAACGCAATCACTGCAACCAGAATCTTATTATCCAGTGCAACGAGAATAATATAATACATGATCAGCAGCTGCACCATCGTCGGGGTTCCCCGCCATATGGTCAGATACACTTTACAGATAAAATTCAGGATATTCAGTCCGCCATGCTTGTCATGTGTAGACCGGATGATTGCAACCAGAAATCCAAGAACAATTCCCAGAATAACCGCAAGGGCTGCAATCAGCAATGTATTCCCCAGCCCGCGCAGCAGATACAGATAACGGTCGCTCTCTATAAAATCCTGTTGAAATTTTGCAATAAAATCACTCACTGTTTATCCTCCGAAACAAATTATTTGTTTCTTACAACGATTACCTGACAAGCCTTTGTATAGGTATCCGTAAAGTCAATATTTTTCTTACGATCCTCAGTTACCGTGATTCCGGCAGCACCAAAATCAGCTTTTCCGGAAGATACCGCTGCGATGATCGCATCAAACTCCATATCTTCAATCTTCAGCTCATATCCGAGTTTATCACAGATTGCTTTTGCAATATCTGCATCAATTCCTACAATCTGATCTCCGTCATAATATTCGTATGGCTCAAACTGCGCATTGGTTGCCATAGTAAGTGTTCCGTTTGGATACTCGGTTCCGTCCGGTGTCTCATATGGATGCTTTCCAGCCTCATCTCCGATATAATTGCTGGTGATGGAATCAATGGTTCCATCCTTTTGCAGTTCTTCAATTGCGCTGTTAAATTTACCGGTTAGATCCGAATTGCCTTTGGCAATACAGATGGCATACTCTTCCGGATCAAACGTATCGGATAAAATCTTTAAATCATCATTTTTTTCAACAAAAGCTTCTGCCGGCTGCTGATCAATGATCACACAGTCAATCTTTCCTGTTTTTAATGCCTGAATGGCATCTGCGCCTTTATTGTAACGTTCTACCGTACTGCCATCATTCTTTTCATACTCTGTGGCATCCGAATCTCCGGTTGTACCGAGCTGTACTCCGATTTTTTTACCCGGAAGATCATCTCTGGAGTTCACACTGTTGGCAGGTACGGATGAACCGCAGCCTGCTGTTGCAGCTGCCATGGCAGAAACAAGTAAAAGCGAAATCAATTTCTTTTTCATAATCTTTGTCCTCTTTTCATATGTATTTTAAACACCAAGGAATTTTTTAACAACCTGTGGCATTTCTTCCACTTCACATACCGTATCATGAAGTACCGGTGCGGTACGGATCTCTTCGATCGCCTGTGGGACTTTGACATTTCCGATTCTGGAAAGCTCATCTACCAGCTCAAAGTCACCCATAGCATCGTATTTCGGATCAATCGCATCCATAACGCTTCGGGTAAACTTAAACGGACTTGCCGTGCTGGCAATCACGGTCTTTGTCTCGGTATCCCCGGTATCCTTCTTATACTTATCGTATACACCTGCTGCAACCGCTGTATGGGTATCAATGATATATCCGGTATCCTCATATAATTTTTTGATGGTCTTTGCAGTCTCTTCCTCGCTTGTATAATTTCCGTAGAAATCAGCAAGCTGTGCACGCATCTCATCCGTGATTGCATATTTTCCGTCTGTGGAAAGTTCTTCCATCATCTTTGTATTCTTTTCTGCGTCGTTTCCGGCAATACGGTAAATCAGACGCTCCAGATTGGAAGAAATCAGAATATCCATGGATGGAGAACTTGTAAGAATGAAATCACGGTTTCTGTCGTATGTTCCAGTGGAGAAGAAATCATACAATACTTTGTTCTCATTGGATGCACAGATCAGTTTTGCAATTGGAAGTCCCATATTCTTTGCATAAAAAGCAGCAAGGATATTTCCGAAATTTCCGGTTGGAACAACAACGTTGATCTTTTCATCTTTTGCAATTGCACCATTTTTATATAATTTTGCATATGCATATACATAATATGCCACCTGAGGAATCAGACGTCCGATATTGATGGAATTTGCAGATGAGAACTGATAACCTGCAACATCAAGTTCTGCTTCAAGTGCAGTATCATTAAACATCTTCTTCACACCGGTCTGTGCCTGATCAAAGTTTCCGTGGATTCCAACCACACAGGTATTTGCACCTTTCTGTGTGATCATCTGCTTTTCCTGAATCGGGCTGACACCGTTCTTCGGATAAAATACAACAATCTTTGTGCCTTCTACGTCTGCAAATCCTGCAAGGGCAGCTTTTCCGGTATCTCCGGATGTCGCTGTTAAAATAACAATATCATTTTTCACCTGATTTTTTCTTGCAGAGGTAATCAGAAGATGTGGCAGAATGGAAAGTGCCATATCCTTAAATGCAATTGTCGGGCCATGGAACAGTTCCAGATAATAAGCACCGTCCGCATCTACCAGCGGTGCAATCTCCGGCGTATCAAATTTGCTGTCGTATGCTTTTTTGATACAATCCTTTAACTCATCTTCTGTAAAATCCGTAAAGAAACGGCTCATGACTTCATAAGCAGTCTCCTGATAGGACATATCTGCAAGTGTATCCATCGGGACATCCAGTGCCGGGATACGCTCCGGTACAAAAAGTCCTCCATCATCTGCCAGACCCTTTAAAATTGCCTGGGACGCAGTCAGTTTTACTTTATCATTTCTGGTGCTTGAATACATTAATTCCATTTTTTCTTCCTCATTTTACAAAAATTTAATCATAACGTTTCTCGTACATTATAGGTAAAAAAGTGGGTGGTGTCAATGAATTTCCTATGTTATACTACTAAAATAACCTGTCAGGGCGAAAGGAGAATTTATGTTAACCGGCGTATATCTTGCGACAAAAAAAGACAAAACCGTATACTATCGCTCCAATATTACGCACAAAGGCCGTCATATCAGCCTCGGAAGCTTTCCCTCGGAAGTTCAGGCACATCAGGCATACACTGCCGCCTGCGAGCTGTTATCCGGTACAGAAACCATCGATGAGGCATTTTACCGGACCAACCAGCTTGCCTTTGAAAAAATTGTTTCGCTGATCAATTTCCGGGATAATCATATGTATATTCCTACCCCCATCTATCTGCGCAAAAATTATTTCAGTTATTATCTGAGTATTCACCGGGAGTTAAAATTTGACATTGATGACCTCTTCTATTACAGCAGCCACCGGATTCTGACACGCCAGGGACATCTGTATGTCAATCACTATGGAATGCAGCTTACGCTTCTCGGCCGCTACGGCATCAAAACCCATGCGGTAAACGGCAGGGATTTTTGTTTTGTCAACGGCGATGAAAATGATTTCCGCTACTCAAACCTCAAAATCATCAATCCGTATTTTGGTGTCGAACGCATCGACAAAAACAGAACCGAACACTATAAAGTACGTATCCATATCCACGGCAACATCACTGTCGGTAATTACACAAATGCGATTGATGCGGCAATTGCCTATAACAAAGCCGTAGATCTGGCGCATCAGGCCGGCATATCAAAAAATTTTCCGGAAAACTATATCGAGGAGCTGTCTGCTTCGTCCTATGCCGATATTTACCAGCAGATTTCTCTTTCTCCTAAATATCTTTCTTACCTAAAAGGACTTCCCCGCAAATAAGGGAAGTCCTCTCTGACATCTTTTTATTATTTCTGGTTGATATAATTGACAAGACCTTCGCAGTCAATAATCTTCTGCATAAATGGTGGAAATGCCTGTCCCTGGAATTTCTTTCCGGTTGTCACATCTGTGATGATTCCGGAATCAAAATCTACTTCCACCTCATCCCCTGCCTGTATTTCCTTTGCGGCCTGTGGGCACTCAATGATCGGCAAACCGATATTGATGGCATTCCGGTAAAAGATTCTGGCAAATGTCTCAGCAATGACACAGCTGACACCGGATGCCTTGATGGAAATCGGTGCATGCTCACGGGAAGAACCACATCCAAAGTTTTTATTAGCTACAATAATATCTCCCACATGTACATTTTTTACGAAATCTTTATCGATATCTTCCATACAGTGTGTGGCAAGTTCTTTCGGATCGGAAGAATTCAAATATCTTGCCGGAATGATAACATCCGTATCTACGTTATCGCCATATTTAAATACACTACCATGTGCTGCTTTCATTTCTTATCTGACCTCCTTTTTCTCCGGCATCTTCTACATTACTTCCGCCGGGCCTGAAATCTTTCCGGTGATGGCACTTGCCGCTGCAACCGCCGGGCTTGCAAGATATACTTCCGAATCTACATGTCCCATACGTCCGACAAAGTTACGGTTTGTTGTGGATACACAGCGCTCGCCTTCTGCAAGTACTCCCATATATCCACCAAGACACGGTCCACAGGTCGGTGTACTTACGATTGCACCTGCTTCGATAAAGATCTTAAGAAGTCCCTCTTCCATGGCATCCAGATAAATCTGCTGGGTTGCCGGGATTACGATCACGCGGAGTCCTTTGGCTACTTTCTTTCCTTTTAAGATTTCTGCAGCTGTACGAAGATCTTCCATACGTCCGTTTGTGCAGGAACCAATCACAACCTGATCAATTTTCACATCGCCCACTTCATCAATCGTACGTGTGTTATCCGGCAGATGTGGGAATGAAACGGTTGACTTTAAAGTTGAAAGATCAATCGTATATTCTTCGTCATACTCTGCATCCGCATCTGCTTCATATTCTACGAACGGTCTCTTGGAATGTTCTTTCATGTATGCACGGGTCAGATCGTCTACCGGGAAAATACCGTTCTTTCCACCGGCCTCAATTGCCATGTTTGCGATGGTAAAACGGTCATCCATGGAAAGGTATTTGATTCCTTCCCCAACAAATTCCATGGATTTATAAAGGGCTCCATCCACACCGATCATTCCGATGATATGAAGAATCACATCTTTTCCGCTGATCCATTTGTCCGGCTTTCCTACAATATTAAATTTGATTGCAGACGGTACTTTAAACCATGCTTTTCCGGTAGCCATGCCGGCTGCCATATCTGTACTTCCCACACCAGTAGAAAATGCACCAAGTGCACCGTATGTACATGTATGGGAATCTGCACCGATAATCACATCTCCCGCAACCGTAAGTCCTTTTTCTGGAAGGAGTGCATGCTCTATTCCCATCTCACCTACATCAAAATAGTTTGTAATATCATTTTTGCAGGCGAACTCGCGTACGCATTTGCAATGCTCTGCGGATTTAATGTCTTTATTTGGAGCAAAGTGATCCATCACAAGTGCGATTTTATCTTTGTGAAATACACCCTCTACATTCATTTTTCCGATTTCATGAATTGCAACCGGAGAAGTAATATCATTGCCCAGAACCAGATCCAGGTCTGCCTCGATCAGCTGTCCGGCGCTGACAGAAGGCAGGCCTGCATGTGCTGCAAGAATCTTCTGAGTCATTGTCATTCCCATGGATAATTCCTCCTTTAATATCTTAAACTACTATGATTTTAGCACAGATCATTTCATAATCCTAATACATAATAAACATATTTACCATAACTATATTTTATGATATAATGATTTATTATAATAAACGGAGGCAATAATGAATCAGAATTTATCTTCTTACTGGATTTTTTATACGGTTGCCAATGCCGGAAATATTTCCAAGGCAGCCAAAGAACTCTACATCAGCCAGCCTGCCATCAGCAAATCCATTCAGAAACTGGAAGAAAATTTAGGATGTAAACTGTTTTCCCGCAGTTCCCGCGGCGTTGTACTGACGGACGAGGGCCAGTTACTTTATGGACATGTAAAGGAAGCCTTTGAAACACTGACACTTGGGGAAGACAAATTAAAACGCTCCATCGATCTTGGTGTCGGTCACCTGCAGATCGGTGTCAGTTCCACACTCTGCAAATTTGTACTTCTGCCCTATCTGAAAGAATTCATACGGCAGAATCCGCATATCAGTATTTCCATCAACTGTCAGTCGACCAACGAAACGCTTGATCTGCTGGATGAAAATAAAATTGACATCGGTCTGATTGGAAAGCCGGATAATCTCAAAAACATCAATTTTTACTATTTGGACAACATTGAAGACATTTTTGTAGCCAATCCGGACTATCTCTCAAATCTGAAAAAAAGAGGGATTACCAGAGATTCCATCCTTGGCAATTCCACACTTATGCTTTTGGATAAGCATAACATGACGCGGCAGTATATTGACGATTATCTGCAGGACAATCATATTTCCGTAGCGGAATCCATTGATATCTCGAACATGGATCTGTTAATTGATTTCGCAAAGATCGGTGTCGGCGTTGCCTGTGTCATCAAAAGTTTTGTCACACGGGAACTCCAAGAGGGATCTCTCGTGGAAATTCCGCTCGGCATCCCGATCCACAAACGGGAAATCGGCTTTGCATACAAGGAAAACTTAAAGCCATCCAAATCCTTACAGACCTTTATTGACTTTTACCGTACTTACAGACCGGAGGAAACACTATGAAAGAACAGCTTCACACCATCCCAATTTCAGATGCCATGGCAAATGCCGGAGAATGTCCGTTCTGCTATATCGAACAAAAAACCGAAGAACACATGATGGATTTCGTCCTCGGACATGGTGCCTCCTACATGGAAGCCGATATCCGCGACATGACAGACCGGGAAGGATTCTGCCGCGCACATTTCAAAAAAATGTTTGATTATGGAAATTCGCTCGGCAATGCCTGGATTTTAAAAACACTGATGAAACGTCACGAAGAGGAAATGGATCATGTCTGGAAAACCTTCCGTCCGGACGCTGCTGCAAAACGCAGCAGTCTGTTCGGCAAAAAAACAGATGGTTCTTCCAATTCCATTGTCGAGTGGATCAACCGGCGGGAATCCACCTGTTTCATCTGTAACAGTGTAAAAAATACCTTTCAGGCTTACATGAAAACCTTCTTTTCCATGTACAAAAAAGATATGGATTTCCGTGCACAGGTGGCAAATACCAAAGGATTCTGCCTCGATCACTTTAAAGTTCTCTGCGAAGGTGCCGACGAACAGCTTTCCGGTGAAGAGAAAAAAGAATTCTATGCCACCGTCCTTCCTCTGATGAAGGAAAATTTCCACCGCGTCTATGAAGACGTTGCATGGTTTATTGAAAAATATGATTACAAAAACAAAGATGCCAGCTGGAAAGATTCCAAAGATGCCATTCAGCGCGGCATGCAGAAATTGCGTGGCAGCAACCCGTCCCTGCCTCCTCATGTGTTAAAAAAATAACTTTTGTTTTCTCCTTCCGGCAACCATAAGATAGCCCACATCCATCAAAAGCATGCAAAGAAACACAAGTGCCGCATATCCTGTAAGATACCCCGGATTTCCCATCCTGTCTGCCAGCCAGACAAGCGGAGATCCGGCGGATGGCCAGTTCACAAACATATAATTCACATCATATCTTTTATCAAACCAGTAAATCGGTATCACAACCGCAGTCAGAAATAACACCACCTGCCAGAGTTTTGCAAAATCCGGTCGGATTTCATGGGATGCAAGTTTTCCTGCCACATACAGTACAATTCCCATATGAAACAAAAAGCCTTCCAGTGTAATGAAATGAATGACCGGATAAAAGTTCCAGTTTGGAAATAAAAGTGCCAGCACTGTTCCCGGGAGACAGATGGTATACAGCACCTGCCCCAGCCATTTCCATTTCGTCAGACAATGAACGGCACACAAAATTCCAGCCATGCTGCACAGATGAAACGGGAGTTCATATAAAAACGCTTCATGGATCACCCCAATATAAATTGCTCTCACGACAATCCACACCACAAGGGAACATGCCGTCAGACCATCCATCCGGCGTTTTTTTCTTTCATCCCCTTTTTTATAAATCCATACATATCTGACGCATATGGCAAAAATAACCGAAAGCCACAACAGATGCCATGGACCGAACAACGCAAATCCAATGCCATCCGGAATATGGGTTTCATATGTAAAAAAATAAGAAAGATATGAAAGTTTCACATCAAAGACCTCCTTTTTTACAGTATCTGTGTTTTTCCTTTTTATTATGCAAAACACCCTGCGCCTTGTGCGCAGGGTGCCTTTCCCTTAAAACCCCTTCTGTCTGCTGTTTTTTCAGGCAGAAAATATTTTATTTCATTACAATGTTTACCAGTCTTCCCGGTACATAAATCTCTTTGATGATATTTCCGGTCAGTTTATCTGCAATGACTTCTTTTGCCTTTGCAATTACCTGATCCTTCGGATCATCTTTCTGGATACCAAGCGTTCCCTTTACCTTACCATTGATCTGAACGGCAATCTCCACGGAAGATTCCACCGTCTTTGCCTCTTCAAACTCCGGCCATGTCTGCTGGTATACTCTTCCCTCGCATCCGATAATCTGCCACATTTCTTCTGTGATATGCGGAGCAACCGGATTCAGCAGAATGATCAGTGTCTTTAACTCTCCCCTGGTGATAGAGCCTTTTTTATAAAAATCATTCAAAAGTGTCATCATGGCAGCAATCGCCGTATTGTACTTGAGGTTTTCAAAGTCATTGGAAACCTTCTTAATTGTCTGATGCATCTTGGTCTCAAGATCCTTGGAGTATCCCTCCTCATCAGTCATAAGATCCTGCAATTTCCAGACACGGTCTAAGAATCTACGGCATCCCTTTACTCCATCTTCCGACCAGGATGCAGCCAGATCAAACGCCCCGATGAACATTTCATACGTACGCAGGGTATCTGCACCATACTCCTGCACAATATCGTCCGGATTGACTACATTTCCTCTGGACTTTGACATCTTCTCTCCGTTTTCACCGAGAATCATGCCATGGGAAGTACGCTTCTGGTATGGTTCCGGAGTCGGAACAACGCCCTGATCATACAGGAATTTATGCCAGAATCTGGAATACAGCAGATGCAGGGTCGTGTGCTCCATACCGCCATTGTACCAGTCGACCGGCAGCCAGTATTTAAGTGCTTCCAGACTTGCCAGTGCCTTGTCATTGTGCGGATCGGTATAACGCAGGAAATACCAGGAAGATCCGGCCCACTGCGGCATTGTGTCGGTCTCACGCTTTGCAGGACCACCACAGCATGGACAAGTCGTATTTACCCAGTCGGTCATTGCTGCAAGCGGAGATTCTCCGTTGTCTGTCGGCATATAACTTTCTACTTCCGGAAGAAGCAGCGGCAGCTCGCTCTCATCGATCGGCACATACCCACACTTATCGCAGTGAACAATCGGAATCGGCTCCCCCCAGTAACGCTGACGGGAGAATACCCAGTCTCTTAATTTATAATTTGTCTTTGCCTGACCAATTCCTTTTTCTTCCAGGAATTTAATCATCTTTTCCTTTGCATCTTTTACTTCCAGGCCGTTTAAGAAGTCGGAGTTGATCAGCACACCCGTCGCTACATCGGTAAAAGCGGCCTCATTGACATCCACTTCTTCTCCGTTCTTTGCAACTACCTGAATGATCGGAAGATGAAATTTCTTTGCAAACTCCCAGTCTCTCTCATCATGTGCCGGAACTGCCATGATCGCACCGGTACCATAGCTCATCAGTACATAATCAGATACCCAGATCGGAACTTCTTTTCCGTTGACCGGATTGATTGCAGTCAGACCGTCAATTGCCACACCAGTCTTGTCTTTTGCAAGCTCCGCCCGCTCAAAATCAGACTTTCTGGAAGCCTGCTCGCGGTATGCAACGATTTCCTCCCAGTTTTTAATCTGATCCTTGTACTTATCCAGATATGGATGCTCTGGTGAAACAACCATATAGGTAACACCAAACAATGTATCGCAGCGTGTGGTGTAAATACGCAGCTTGTCTTCTGTATCTTTGATCTGGAAATCAACCTCGGCACCTGTAGAACGTCCGATCCAGTTTTTCTGTGAAACCTTGACACGTTCAATGTAGTCTACATCATTCAGTCCTTCGATCAGCTTATCCGCATAATCGGTAATCTTTAACATCCATTCGCTCTTTACCTTGCGGACAACCGGAGCGCCACACCGCTCACATACACCGTTTACAACTTCCTCGTTTGCAAGACCTACCTTACAGGAAGTACACCAGTTGATCGGCATCTCTTTTTTGTATGCAAGACCGGCCTTGAACAATTTCAGGAAAATCCACTGAGTCCATTTATAGTACTTTGGATCTGTTGTATTAATCTCACGATCCCAGTCAAAAGAATATCCCAGAGAATGTAACTGATCCTTAAAATGCTTTACATTATTTTCGGTTACGATTTTTGGATGGATTTTATTTTTAATTGCATAGTTTTCTGTCGGAAGTCCAAATGCATCCCATCCCATCGGATATAATACATTATATCCCTGCATTCTTCTCTTACGGGCAACAATATCCAATGCTGTGTATGGTCTTGGATGCCCAACGTGAAGTCCCTGTCCGGATGGATATGGGAATTCAACCAGCGCATAATATTTCGGTTTGGAATAATCATTGGTTGCAGCAAAAGCCTTTTCATCATCCCAGACTTTCTGCCACTTTTTCTCTACCACTTTGTGGTTGTATACTTCTGCCATGTCTTCGCCTCTTCATTTTTCATATTTTTTCACAATACATTTATTTTACACATACCGGGGTAGTTTGTCAAATGTCATGAGGAGGGACATTGCCATGAGGAGGGACCCGCGCTCTTTGCGGGAGGAGTCCTTATTTTCTCATTCCAGAAAGAAATACTGGACGAAAAATCCTCGTCCAGCATTTCTTCAATTATCAGTTATTTTAATGCACTCTCTATATCCTCCGCTGCCTTTTCTATAATTTGAAGATACTCTCGGAGCTTTTCAGACTGGATATTTTTTTCTGCAAGTGAATTGATTAGAAAGCAACTTGTTTTTATGCAGCTTAGCGGATTTCGGATATTGCTCTGCAGTTCCGCCCGCATAGTACGATAATCATTTTCTATATCCAGTATCCTTGTTACTGCTCTCTCACAAATATCCAGCAGTTGATTGATACACCCTGCCAACTCTTGCACCGGATCATTCAAATACCTGCACCTAACTCTTTGTTCCAAACACTGTTCAGAAAGAATACCGTTCCAATCATTTAACAGCAGTCTACATTCTCTATCACATTCCATTTCTACAGCTCCATTCATGCACGATAATCAATAATAGAAAATTCCTTTTTCTCAGGTCGGTATTTGTATATAAGATCTTAAGCGCCATAATTTTCGTCCAAATCAAGCCAGTCTTTATTACATACAAATATCTCTCCTGTTTTCGGTTTTTTATATCCGCAAAAGATTTCAAAAAGTATCCGTCCAAACTTTTCCCCACACATAAAACAGCAAACTTCTTTGGAATTTACCTCAATGTTTAAATTTTTTATATAGGATTCCTCATCTGCCATATTTTCAACTAGAAATGAATACATAGTTTCTCTCCCTTTGTATTAAAAAGGCACTAGATAACAGAAAATTCTTACCTAGTGCCTTTTTCTAAACTGCCTTTGTCTGTATTTGCAAGTTTTACCACCAGCTAGTTACTACTGCTGTACAGTTATTGTATCCACTCTCCATACAATCGTGTAAACAGTCATCAGGATCACAGTACTGTACTTCAATTTCAAATATTTCTTCCTGTACTGTTCTTTTTAATTTCTCCATAATAACTCCTATCTCCAACCGGTAATAATCGCATCACAGTTATTGACCCCTGAGTGTATGCAATCATGCAGACAATCATCAGGATCACAATACTGTACTTCGATTTCAAATGTTTCTTCCTGTATTACTTTTTCCATTTCCTTCATAATGGCCTCCTTCTACCTCCAACCGGTAATAATTGCATCGCAGTTATTAGTTCCTGAGTGTATACAATCATGTAGGCACTCGTCTGGATCGCAATACTGCACTTCGATGTCGAATGTTTCTTCCTGTATTACTTGCTCTAAAATCCTCATACTCTTTCGCCTCCTTTCCAAGTAATTTTATATTTAATAAACTTAAATATCCTATCCCTCAATTCTAAGTTTTTCTACAATACTGCCTTTGCTAAATACCTTATATAATAATTTAGGTAAAAATATTGTTAGTATAACAATAATTCCACCTATAAGAATAGCTGGCCATATTACCATATCAAAATGCATAAACCATGTATCTTTACAAATCGGACCAATCAATAAAAATCCCGATACTAACGAACACACTAAGCCTAAAAGAGCTGCATAAACAGAATATAGCAGGCTTTCTCCTGTTATCAAAACTTTAATCTGTTTTTTGCTCATTCCCACACTTTCCATTATGGCAAATTCTCTTCTCCGACTCAAAATATTTGCAATTGTTAAATTCAAAAAATTGATAAGACCTGAAATTCCAATAATACAACTAACAACAATTCCCACTGCATAAATTGTATTTTTCATACTTTCCATATCCTGTTTTATCAACTCAGCAGAATTAAATCCAACTTTTCCTTCAAAATTTTCAACGAATACTTCAATCTCCGATGAAATTTGTTTCATATTTTTTTCATCGACATTGAATGTATAATTCATGATTGTTGGATTTTGATATAAATCTACAAATGATTTTGAGGAAAGGTAGAACATCGGTGCATCTCCTCCAACAATATTTATACCTGTCGTCATATTAGGAGCCTCATATTCTGTCGGGCTAACATACGCATGTGCAATAACCATATAAAGTTTTTCCTCACCATCAACAAAAGCCTTTATTTTATCACCTAAATTGCATTGAAATTTTCTCGTATCTTTTGAAGTACGTGAAACTGGCAATGCTTCTATCAAGAAATTCTCTTGCTCCATTTTATGAAAAATACTATTCTGTTCTATACCTGCAATAGAGTCTACTAAATTCATTCTCTGGTAAACATTTTCATCTATTCCATAGACATTACAAATTGGAAAATTATTATTTCCCAGTATTACACGCCCATTTTCTGTAGCTACCATCTTCACTCCATTTTCAGATATAATTTCATCTTGTATTGGTGCATTATAATCAAATGTAACGTTTAAATCATCTAATGTATTTTTATATATAATCCCTTCCGCATTAATTTTAAAGTTTGCCTTAATGCTATCTATTACTTGGGGTTCTAAACCATCACTATGTCGTGTATAACCTTTTAAATTATTAAATAGATTACCACTTCCGATTTCAATATCCGCAGCACTTTGTAATCCAACCCCTTTTTCTATACTAATACTATTTGCCAGAATAAAAACTGAATTAAAAAACACACAACATAATGCAATAGATATAACAATAAAAATATTTCTTTTTTTGTTTCTTCTAAAATTATCATTTGCCATTTTAATTATGCTAAATTTAAGCGTTTTTTTCTTTTTCTTATTTTTTCTTATTCCCGTTTCCCTTATAGCTACCAATGGGGAAATTTTAGATATAGTACGTAATGGTTTACCAATACTTATTTTAACCGTTACAATCGTAAATATCGTTGCCACAACAAAAATCAACGGATTTGGTGCTATTACTATTTCTGTTTTTAAATATTCACTTGCAATAGTATTCACTGCAAACGGTAAAATAGATTTACCGATAAAATACCCTGTAACTAAACCAACTGGTATTCCTAGCACAAGTAACCACAATGTCTGGATTTTAACAAGTAATGCAATCTGAGATTGCGTCGTACCAATAGTTTTAAGTAGTCCATAATTTTTTATATCCTGCATAGCTGAAATAGAATAAATATTATTAATAAGCAAGTAGCCTGCCAAAATAAATAAAACTATAAAGATAATCACTGCGCCAATCACAGAAAAATCCAATTGTGGATTTGTAATTGAATTCACTGCACCAGATACAACATCTTTTCCTTTTTGCTCGTTAAAACCTTCAATGATCTTATTTATTTGTTGCTCCACGTTCTTTTTAGATTCAAAAATCACCTCTGAGAAATACGTTCCAGCATATTCCATGTCCTCATCGTATGTATAGGGAAACAAAGATTCATTTTTATTCATAAACTCCTCTGACACTAGCAATACACTAACTTGTGAATTTCTAGCTTCCCACCATCCGGAAACTGTCATTTCATAAACATAATGCTCTTCTCTTAAATCAAATTCTATCCTGACCTTTTCTCCTACTTTGGGTGTTACTCCTAAACTTTCTAATGCTTTATCTGTAGTAGCAATTTCATTAGCCTTTTTCGGTGCTTTCCCATGCGTTGGCCTATTAAAAGTTAATTCTTGCTCTATTTGATCCATATAATCAATTTCAACATTATGATTCTTTATATTACTTGCAAATCCTATCGGTCTCCGACAACCACTAACTTTTATGTTGCTATTTTCCTGCAACTGCTCAAACTCATTTTTTGTTAAATATCTTATATCTCCGTCTGCTTTACTTCCCTTTTGCATCTGCATAGTAGTCTGTATTGATTGATATGTTCCCGTACAGATTGTTAACATAGAAGTAAATAGCATAGTGGTTAGTATAATTGCCAAAATAGTAATTATATTTCGTGTTTTACTTTTTCCAAAATTCTTTTTTGCAAGCTTAAAGATACACTTTTTATTTCTAGTCAAATACACCGCATTCCCTCCCATTATGCGTCTATAATTTTCCCGTCCTGAATTCTAATAATTCTATCTGCCATTTGAGCCAAATTCATATTATGCGTAATCATAACAATAGTCTGACAAAATCGCTGACTTGTTTGTTTCAATAAGCCCATTACTTCAAGACTTGATTGTGTGTCAAGATTTCCTGTCGGTTCGTCAGCCAAGATGATAGCCGGTTTTGTAATCAAAGCTCTGGCAATTGCACATCTCTGTTGTTGCCCACCTGATAGATTTCCAGGAAGATTCTCCAATTTTTTATCAATGCCCAAAATTGTAACAATTTTGTTCAAAAAATCTTTATCTATATCATTTCCGTCTAATTCCACTGGAAAGACAATATTTTCATAAACATTTAATGTTGGAATTAAATTATAATTTTGAAAAACAAAGCCAATGTTCCTTCTGCGAAAAACCGTTAGTTCTTCTTCATTTAATTGTCCTATTTTTTTGCCTTTTACTAAAACACTCCCAGAAGTTGGTATGTCTAATCCACCAATCATATTTAATAATGTAGATTTTCCACTCCCTGAGGCGCCAACAATAGCAACAAATTCACCTTCTTCTATCTCTAAAGAAACCCCATCTAAAGCTTTTGTAATATATTCACCGGAATCATAATATTTTTTCAATTCCTTTGTTTCAAGTATAGTCATGCTATTACTTCCTCCATCCTAGAATTTTTAGTTTTTATAAATCCATAACTATATAGGGTTTAAGATTTCCTTTATATCCATAATCTCACCTTCCTATGCTATTGAAAAACTCCTCTATTTCTACAGAGTCAAAATAAAATTCTGTAATTTTTCCATTTGAAATTCGATATAAAGCCGGAACTCCTGCAATTAACATATCTTCGTATTTTGTAATAGAAGCATAATCAATTTCTGGTGTCTGAATATCCGTATAGATATCCCCTACCTGTGAACCAGGGAATGCCGGAATATCCTCTGGAGTAATGGTTACAAAATTGAAACGCATACGTTTTCCGTAATCATTCTTCATATTTTGATATTTTTCTTCCGATTCGCCTGGTAAAAATACCTTGTTTCCATCACTGTCCACATATCCTATCTTTTTGTTATATTTGGATCGCGTTGCCGCCCAGTTATATTTCTGTAAAGGGCGATTTTCTCTTAAAGCATAATCTACAAAATATACATTATCATTTTCTGCCGCAAAATTCAGCATTTTATCTTTTACCTGATTACAAAACGGACACTGAACCATGTAAAAGTAAATGTAGTAATCCTCCTGATTCTGGTTAAACATATCCTTCAAATTGATTTTTGTAACATTTTCGTATGGATCTTCCTCTGAAGCCACGATAGCAGGCTCTTCCCTTGTTGAATAAGCAAGAACGCTCTCTGTATTGAAAGATACTGTCATCACTGTAGCCGCTGTTAATAACCCTACTGTTTTTAAAAGTCTTTTTCTATTCTTCATAACTAATTCCCCCATAATAATTTTTCTAAATGTCCTTTTTGTTTTTCACAAAACTTCTGGAAGATTTCCTCATCACTCTGCATTCCCAGAGTAAAATTAATACAAGAATGGCAAAACAGGTTCACATCACAGTCCTTACATTTTTCCATTCTCCAAGGTCTTAACTTCTCCAATTCCTCTTTCCATGCCGGGTTCTCAATAATTTCTATAATCGGTGTTTCCAACAGATTTCCCATAAAAAGATTTTCCAAATTGCTAAGTGGAGCACAAGGATGTACATCTCCGTTTTCACTGATATTTAACTCCTTTTTACCCGGCTGACATAATGAACATCTTAAATGCTGCTTTTCCAATTTCTCTATGTACTCCATTGGTGGAAGCAATTCTCTTTGGTTCACTTCTCCTCTTCCTGAAGGAGCAAATCTTCGGATTAATGGTTTTACATCTAACTCTTCACATAATTTATAAAAATCCTGATCATGTCCATAGGTGTATTTTGTTTCCAACATGGAAACAGATACTTTTTCCATTCCAGCTTCTTTTAATTTTTTGATCCCGGCAATCACCCGGTCATAAATCCCTTCTCCTCGCACTTTTGTGCAGCTATAGGAATCAAAACCATCAAGACTGACGGAAACACCATCAACATTCTTTTTAATGATTTCCATAAACCGGTCATTCAGCAGCAACGCATTTGTAGACAAGGTAATTGCACCTTTATAATTTCCTCTTAAATATTCCAGTATCTCACAAAAGTCAGAACGAATTAACGGTTCTCCTCCTGTTAAGTTGATTTCTTTTGGGTTTAAAATTAATACCTGATTAATTGCCTTTTTCCAGTTTTCCGTATTCATGTGGTCTACTTCTTCTATACAAGCAGACGCCACACAATGTTTACATCTTAGATTACACCTGTTGGTTAAAGAAAGATATACAATCTGATACGGATAGGTTATCTCATTTTTTATCTGTTCTTCCGAAATGTAAAAATGAATCCGGCACAGTTCCTGAAATAACTTATAGGCATTTTTCTTTACCACAGTATCTTCTTCCTTAATGGTAAACTCCCCATTGTTCTCTTCCAGATATTTTTCAAGATACTGAAAATAAGCCTCTGAGGTTTTTACAAATCCTCCGTTTCTAGTGTTACACAAAACGACTCTTTCTTCACGTACTAAAACTTTTGCATTTGGACTTCTCATGTACATACTCGGTTCCCTCCTTTACAACTCAATAATAAAGTCTGCACTTTTTTCTGCATCCGCTTCATGCGAAAATAAAATAATAATACTATTCTGTTTTAAGTGTTCTATCATATCATAAAATTCTTTTTTAGAAACACTATCCAGGTTTGATGTCGGTTCATCAAAAATATATACAGAGCGTTCCCTACATACTGTCCGGATAATACCTATTTTCTGCGCCTGCCCACCTGAAACACTTCCAGTATCAATGAGTTCCTCCTCTAATGTACGCCCCATTTCTTCCAAATCTTTATAAAATGATAATAAGGAAATATACTTTTCTACTGAAATAGGATCGTTTAGAGCAATATTATTTCTTATGGTGTCACGAAAAATGGGCGGCTTTTGAAAACAAATCCCTATTGTTTCTGCAAGTGCTTCCCTGGAAAAATTAGTAATGCTTTTCCCATCTAATAGTATAGTTCCTGAAAAGTCATTCCAAATTTTTAACAGGATACCAGCCAGTGTACTTTTTCCTGAACCATTTTTCCCTTTAATCAGATAAATAGAGCCCTTCTCAAGACACATATTCAAATTTTTTTTATACACTTTTACTTCTTTATAACTGAAATTTACATCTTTTATTTCAATTTTTGATATATCCATTTGCTTCACCCTACAATCTCATTAATTCGGTCCATTGATACTTTTGCTTTTTGGAACTGTCCAATTACAAGCATGATTGAGGACAGTGGATTAAACATTCTTTGTGTGTACATAATAATCACTGTCAGCTCTCCAAACTGTACCTGTCCGTTAATCACCATAACACCACTGATCGCCAGTACAATCAAAAAAGTAGCGGTACTAATGAGCTGCGGTACTGAACGATTATAGGCCATTAACATATTTTGCTTTAGGATTTCATTTCGCAAAGAAGTTTCATTCCTGCAAAATTTATCTATATAATAATTTCTTCCATTTAAAGCCAGATACTCGTAAAGATTACTTACAAATTCCTTAATCAAACCATTCCCAATATCCATTTTTCCCATTGCTTTTCTGGACTGCCCCATAATTTTTTTGTTAAAGAAAATTTGAATAGCAATAAGAATCGGATAAATCAAAAGCATAAACCAAAAGATAACCGGATTAATCTGTATTAAGATTACCGCAGTAATAATCACAGTCACAATTTGTATCAGCAGATCAGAAAGCATACGGGAAGATAACATTTCTATATTATTAACATCTGCATTCATGCTGGTCATAAATAGATTTGATTTCTTCTCTATTTCCTTCCCATCAACCTGAAACATTGCTTGTATCAACAATAACTTGATTTTAACAATAAAACCATTTGACATTTTGCAAAACAGATAACTCAATGCCAATGCTACTGTAATGGATACAAGCTGGCATATAGCCATATATGCAACATTGTAAATCACAGCCTCTGGATCTTTTGCCGGAACCGCCTTATCCAGAATATTAGTAATTAACTGAGGATAAATATAGGTCACTATAGCATCCATAGCTACCAATATAATCCCAAACAGATACCCCCATTTATACTTTCGTATCTGCTCCAAAACAACATTCTTTTTCTTCATAACACATATTCCTTCTCAAATGTTCAACCAAGTTATACAAGATACAAATATCTCCTACTTTTATGGTATGATAATCCGATTTTGTAATTTTTAATTCCCTATATATCCCGCTGATAAAATCATAAAAATTAAAGAAATTCACTCCTGTAATTTTAGAAAGAAACGGATATCTGCTGATTTCGTTAAGGGAAGATGTGCAGCCAAACTCTAACAATCTCCTGTGTACTTTTTCCAAAATCATCTGTCCCACTTCGTCAGTCTGGAGCTTTCCTACACACTCTAAATCAATTTCTTCTAAGGGATCATCTGTCTTTTCCAGTATGTTTAATGCTTCCTGTATACTTTTTATATTCGGTGTTGTCTGAATAGCTCTGGCCAGAATACCTGCCACATAAGCATTTCCCTTTGAAGTTCCCTTAAAAAAATTATATCGTCCTGATTTTCCTGCAACAAATATCGGTGAAATATCCGCGAGAACCTGAACGCTTGCCGCCCTGTCTACAAGAACTTTTTTCTTTGCATCTGGTAATAATTCTCCAACACCGATCACACTTTTATAAATTGCCGGTATGGTATCCTTTGCATTATTACATTCCGAAGCACAGATAATCTTTCCCTGTTTTTCCAAGTCATTACAAATATCCCTCAATTCCTTTTCCATAGCAGGATTAAGCATTTGTGTTACGGAAAGACTTAAACAGATAAGATCTACTGGTAGTTCCCTGCACTTTTCCAGCGCAGCAAGCAGTAAAGAACTGGTCGTTTTTCCTAATTCATTTACAATTTTTATAGGATAAAATTGTGCCTGCTCTGCAAATTGTAAAATACAATCTATACAGTTGGTTCCGTGACCAAAAACATCATCAAAATTTTTTTCTTCAATAATTCCATTTTCTCCTGTACGCTTTTGAAAAGAAAATCCCTGAATTACATGCTGCATGATTTCCTGGTTTTGTTTATCTACACCGGAGTCTACAACTGCCACTTTGGGACTATACATGAAATCCCTCCAATATATATTTATACTTTTTATAAATACGATAAGCAATATCTCTTTCGTTGCACTGGAAAGCAGAAACAGTGTAATAATCTCCGGTATATGCTTTATTAATCAATTTACATACCTGGCTGGAACAATTTTGCTTAAATGTACAATCTCCGCACCCTGTCACTGGAATTTCATTAATCTTACGGAGCTCCTCCAGTTTTTCCTGCTGTAATCCTTTCCAAACATCGCCAAGCCAATAATCCACTTTATCAGCAGCCAGCGCACATGGATAAATTCCACCATCTGCAGATATATGGAATGTATTTGTTCCGCCATCACAGCCAGTACGTCTTCTGAAGGTTGCCTCTTTAATATTGAATAATAAATACTGTGCTGCTTTTTTATCTTTTTCTATCATGTATTCCATGATTTTTTCGTAGTTTTCATAATATATCTGCATATCTTGCTGGTTCCATGCAACTCCGGCATCTAATGCAAAGGTAACTACTCCCATTTCCATCTGATCCAGATAAATATAATTTTCAGCCATAAACGGAAGGGTTTCCTTGTTAACAGTCATTCTGACCCTGATATATTCACCCTGCTCTTTTAAAAACTTTAAAGTTTCCATTACTTTATCAAAGGAAGACTCACCATTAGGATAAATACGGTTTGTATCATTTGTTGTCCTGTTTCCATCAATGCTTACAGAAATCTGTACCTTACCTTTTATAAAATCGTAAATATCCTTTTCAAACACTGTTCCATTTGTTGTCATTGTAAAAATGATATGACCATCATACCGCTCTTTTAAGGTTTCTACAATATACCGAATAACATCAAAATTCAGTAATGGCTCACCACCATGTAAAGCCACATTAATCCGTTTTCCTGCTGCAACAGTTTCATCAAATTTATCGGTAAAATATTTGATTGTCTGTTCTGCTGTTTCCAATGTCATTGTTTTGGGCTGCTTATGTACATAGCAGTATTTACAAGCTAAATTGCATCTTTCGGTTACCCAGAATGTAATATTCATACTGTTTCCCCCTTTCTTATGGGATTAGTATACTTACAAAATCTTACCAAATTATTACACTAGAAAAATATGTGTAAATACGAAAGTGCCCTGCTGGAAAACCTACAGGGACAGACGCTAAATTCTACTCAATTATTCTGTTACAAAATATAAAAAAGAAGGAAGCTCTCAATCTTAATAGAAAGTTTCCTTCTTTTAGTTTTCTAATTAAAGCCAAATTGATTAGAACATACCTGAAATATGAGAATTACACTGATTTGTTCCCACTTTACAATCGTGTAAACAATCATCTGGATCACAATACTATACTTCTACATCAAAGCTTTCGTTCTGCATTTTCTTTTCCAGTTCTTTCATTGTCCCGTCCTCCTTTCTCTGATATTTTATGATTTTAAAGTGTGACGTCACCACAAATCATCTTATTTAGTAAATACCTACTTCCTTACCAAATTTGTAAATATACTTGCTTATTGTCTTTATTGCATTTTGGACTGACTGATTTCCGGCTGAGCTATAGGTATCTTTATTCTGTGCCAGTCCAGCCAATGCTTTAGCATCTTTTGCGGCGCTATAGAGCATATCTCCTACTGCTGTATTTTCAGCACTACTATAAACATTTGTACCAAAACTATTCCCTGCTATGGTATATTCGGTACGATGTCTGTCCACATACTTCTCAAAATCTGAGTGATTACTATTTACTGCTGTCAGATTGGAAGCATGATGTGGCTCATTCAAATCTGATACATAATGTGTTCCCTTTCCTAAGTATTGCATAGCCTTATCTGTATATCCATCTTTATATGCTGCAACTGCACTTTGATAATATGTTTCTGCTCTGGTTCGTGCTGTAGGATTTTTCTGTCCCATCCAGTTTTTTCCGGTATCTGGATCATAGAAATGTCCTGCAAACGTTCCATAATCGGTTTCGTTTCCCACTACATCTGGCCAATCTGTATATTCACATATCATAGCAGCCTTTGTATTTAAGATACTGGCACCTTTATCATTATTTAAAATCTTCAAGGCATTCGATACGATATACTGGTGTGTATGATCTACCCCGCCGCTGCTAAAGCGCTCATCCGAATTTTCTACATGCTCAATGGGTGCGCCTGGTCCGTAAATTTCATCTGAACCCTTCGAAATATCAAGAACCTGTTGCGGTAAATCCTGGGATTCCGCTGCCGATACCGTCCATGTTGGCGATGCAGAAACACCTACCAAAACCATTGCCAAAAGCACCCCTAGTTTTTTACATTTCATATCTAGTACCTCCTATTTTTTCTTATCAGTATATCCGTAGATTCTTACCAAATTATTACAATTAGTGCATTTATAAAAATATTTTACCTGAAAAAAATCATTATTTACTTTTGCACTTTCTACAATTATAATACATCTTGAAAACCGTAAACGCTCTTTATGGTATAGAAAAACTTAGAAATTTAGAACAGAAGGAGTGAGAAACTATGCACCGTATCTTAATTATTGAAGATGATTTCTCCTTAAATAATACCCTGGCTTATAACTTGCGGACAGCCGGTTATACTGTTGACTCTGCATATAATGCAAAAGAAGCCTTTGAATATTTAAAACAGTATCATTACATTCTTCTGATTTTGGATATTAACCTTCCTGACGGAAATGGATTTGAATTATATTCAGAGTTGAAAGAAAAATCAAATGCCAGTATTATCTTTTTAACCGCAAATGATTTAGAAAATGACATAGTGAAAGGATTTGACCTGGGTGCTGATGACTATATTACAAAGCCTTTTTCACCTGTCGTCTTACAAAAGAAAATAGCTGTTTTAACAAAATATATCACAGAAAAACAAAAGGAAACCATATATGAAGACGGTAATCTCTGCATCAATTTCTCGCAAATGACTGCGACACTGGACAAAGTTCCCCTGGAATTATCCCCTTTGGAGTACCGTATTCTGCAATATTTTATTGTGAATAAAAAGCATATTTTAAAGCGGGATCAGTTTCTTGAGCATCTCTGGGATTTCTCCGAAAACTTTGTAGGTGATACTTCCCTAAATACTGCTATTAGCAGACTCCGAAAGAAAATCGAAGCCAGTGGGCATCGTTATATAAAAACAATCTATGGAACTGGATATATGTGGATAGGTGACTGATATGAAAAAAACATTTTCTTTTAAAAAAATATATATTATAGTTTCTCTGCTATTTCTATTGATATTTTCAGGAACCTGTATCATATTGCGTACACTTACATCAGATCCTAAAGTATTTTTACTTTTTACCGTTTTCACTTTCCTTCTGCTTATCTGTGTATTTATTCTCTTTTGTACGATTTTCCACAAGCTCACCTTGTTTACTCGTGAACTTCATAAAACATTGGACAGTATGATTGAAGGAACCTATTTTTCCCCTGATGAAAAGTATGACGAAACTTTACTATCACAGATCAATCATCATTTAGGAAGATTGTACAGTATATTGGAAAACACAAAAAACTCTGTAAATGCCGAAAAGGTACAGCTCCAGAAGCTAATTTCTGATATTTCTCATCAGTTAAAAACCCCCATGACTACGCTGCGCCTGACAGAGTCCGCTATGGAAAAAGCCATTACAAAACCGCAGGAACTAAAGACCTTATTTCACACAAATACCGCACATCTGAACAAGCTGGAATTTTTAATCTCTTCCCTTGTAAAAATATCCCGTTTGGAAACAGGTGTGATAAAACTATCCCCAAGTTATCAAACGATTGGTGACACCATTCTCATGGCTCTGGAAAATATCGTCTTAGCGGCTGATCAGAAGAACATTCAAATAACTTTTAATTATTCAGAAGACTTTAAGGCGTATCATGATCCCAAATGGACTTCCGAAGCTCTGTATAATATCCTGGATAATGCTGTAAAATACACGAATGAAAACGGACATATTTCCATAGAACTTTTTACCCTGGAAAACTATACCAAAATAGCAATCACTGATTCCGGTATCGGCATCAAAGAATCGGAAATCCCAAAACTTTTCCAACGCTTCTACCGCTCTCCTTCTGTCAAAAACTTTACGGGAGTTGGTGTTGGGCTTCATCTGGCGCAAGACATTATTAGCCGACAATATGGCTTTATCCACGTGTTTTCTACCCTTCATGTGGGCAGTACCTTTGAAGTTTGGCTTATCAACTCAGACTCTCCTAAATAAGAAAAATGCCGCTACAGGTTTTAGTATCACCCGTAACGGCATTTTTCTCTATTATTCTATTCAGCCTTCTCTTCATTATCAGATTTTAAATATGTCATGACCTCTTCCACTGTTTTTCCAGAAGCAAGTAATGCGCTAAAGATTTCATCTTTCTGTTTATCTTCAATCTTTTTCCTAAGTTCTTTTGCTTTCAATCGCAGGTCTTTTAATTCTGCCTCTGTTGTTTTAATCTCCTGTTCTGTCTTCATAAGCATTTCTTCAAGAGAAAGATTTTCTACTTTTTTCCTCCCATGCTGATACTTTCTTCATTCTACCATTATTGTTCCAAAAATACCAGTCTTTTTATGAATAGCTCCTATCTCCCTCTTCGCTGCTGTTTCTGGTTCTTGGCATATTCCATCTTTTTATTGTATTCGTCCATAATTGCACTTTCCAAATCTGCCTTAAATGTATCGCTTCCCTGTACCGGATTTACACTAAGATTGTAATATAGTTCTTCCTCTCCCCAACTGCCCTTACAGTCTGTTTTAATTTCTGTCATATTCTCATAGGCTTCCCTTACAGTATCCAACACTTCCTTTTGAAATTCCTTATCGGTAAACCGAAAAAAAGGAACATACTCCCCTGTTTCGTAATCTCTGTAACGGGGCATATCCAGGTACAGATTTCCTTTCGAGGACTCTTTAATTGCAAGACTTTTCACACAGAAGGCCTCATCAAAGGTAATGGTAGCAAATCCTTTCAGATTATTGATCTTTCCTTCTTCCTGTTTCAATTCCGGTTTATATACTCTGATATTATATTCCATATTGTGATCTCCTTTTCTACTCTACTTTTCGTTACCGAACCGCTGTTTTGTTTCTACAATGCCCCATAAATAAGCATCAAAAGAACCCTTTGTTTACTCCGTATAAATACGGGCTGTTTTTTTATTTTATTTTCATTAGGGCTATTCATTTTTGGAAGTTAAGGCTGTGCCGGTGTACTCCATTCCTGTAAGGATGTTCCTCACAGGCTGATCCAGGAGGCTGCCGAAAAATGCGTGGAAACCAATGCCTGCAAGTGTTCTTATTTTTAAGAAAGTACTTGGCATGGTCCAGAATAATCATTCCAGCAGCGGTATAAACAATGGAGCAGGAAAACTTCCTTCCCATACAAACATCCGTGGAAAGGAGGCATACAAATGAATTCATCCCATGACATTACATTAATACCTCAGGAACAGGCTCTGATCATGCGCCTAAAGAGTTTCCGTGTTCCAGAAATGGCACATATCCTGGAAGAACAGTTGAAAGATCCCAATGCAGATCTGAACACTTTTATGGAACGCATGACAGCAATGGTTGATGCAGAGTAGCAGGCGCGGGCAGATAAACGCTTTAACCGTCTGATGAAAGAAGCGCATCTGCGATACCCCGCGGCGGATCTTGATGAAACCATTTACCGTCCAGAACGTCAGCTTGATACCCAGACAATAGAACAACTTAGTACCTGCCATTGGATAGAAGAGGGAAAAAATCTCATCGTAACAGGCTCTTCTGCCAGTGGAAAAACTTATCTGATCAATGCTTTTTGCGTAACTGCAATGAAGCAGTCTAAGAGTGTAAAGTATATAAAAGCGAACACTCTTATGAGCGAAATGGAACAGGCACGCATCAAATCCACAAATCTGGGTTATCTGAATAAGCTGACCAGACTGGATCTGCTTGTGATCGATGATTTCGGTCTTATGGATCTTGATCTTGATAAATGCCGGGATCTCTTTGAAGTTCTTGACACCAGAGATGGGAGAAAATCAACTGTAGTTATCTCGCAATTTCCAGTCAGTACATGGTTCGATATGTTTGCTGATAATACCTATGCCGATGCGTGCCTTACACGTATCACCGATAAGCACCATACGTATCATCTGGAGATGAGCGGTATAAATATGCGTGAAACAGAATGATGTAACCTAGCGGTACTTCGTACCGTTAAAAATGGAATAGCCGTTCTGCAGTAGCGGAACTGGCATTCCGTTTAAGCGTAATTTGCAGATAAACTGCCTGAATAGCTTCTTTAAAACCCGGAAGACCATCCACGCAGAAGAAAAGGACATCTTTTACTCCGCGGTTCTTAAGATCATTAAGCATTCCAAGCCAGAACTTACTGGTTTCATTTGCGCCTACTGTGATGCTGAGGATATCTTTGTATCCCTCCACTGTAACGCCAAGAACTACATACGCAGCACGACTCAGGATTCTGCCATCCTCACGTACTTTATAATGAATACAGTCCATAAAGACAAACGGATAAACCGGGTTCAGAGGACGGGACTGCCATTCCTTAACCTGAGGAAGTATCTTGTCTGTGATCTTGCTGACCATTTCAGCTGACAGCTCAATTCCATAAAGATCCTGGAGCTGGTCGTGGATGTCACGTGTACTCATACCACGGGCATATAAAGAGATCACTTTTTCCTCAATCCCGGAAATATCTCTCTGGTATTTAGGGATGAGTTTTGGTTCAAACTCACCGTTACGGTCTCTTGGTACGTCGATTTGAAATTCACCGTATTGACTCTTTAAGTTTTTTGTAGAATGACCATTTCTTTTATTGTCTGTTTGTAGATCTCCCTTATGGTTTTTCTCGTAGCCAAGAGTTGCATCCAGTTCTGCCTCCATCAGCTCCTGCAGGATATCCTTGAAACTGTCTTTCAGAAGCGTGTATATATCTGCAACGCTATTAATGTTGTTTTCTGAGATGATCTGTCGAATTTGTTCCTTTGCAACTGCCATAAAAAATACTCCTTTTCGATAAGAATTGTCATATCTGAATTCTTACCAAAAAGGAGTTATTTTTTACCCAAAACACAAACTATTTTACACTACCAGTTTTACTATTCTATCATTTGTATACAAGCTTTAATTTTGAAATTTAGTTAATTTTTCTAATATCTCTTTTTCCTTCTTTTCGCTTTATTTTCTCATATATGATTTTTAATCTTTTTTTCATTGATTCTTTTTGATATTGCTCTTGTTTTTCTAATTCATCACACGACTGCATTCTTTTTAAGATTGCCTCAAATGTAGGACAACTACAAAAAGTAGCTAAACCTTCAAAAAAATATTGAATTCCCTTTTCTAAATTTTGTTGATTAAAATAAAAAGCACCTAAAAATTCATATGCATACTGTTTACAATTTATTTCTTTTATTCTATCAAAAAATTCTTTCTCATTTTTATCTGAATTAAAGAGTTTTTTAGCTTCTTCTAATATCAGACTATCTTCATATTGAATTTTTTCTTGTACATAGTCATATTTATCTTCTCGTTTCTGATCTTCATCAGTATTACCGGGGTTCAAAAGCTTTTTATAATCTATATATTTTTTATATTCTTCTTCCACAATTTCATATTCATATGAAATTTTTTTCGCTCTATACATTTTTTCAGAATATTTTACTTGTTCAAAATATCCTTTTTTAAAACATACAATATTTTTTCCTATACCTTGTGTACTAAAAAACACAAGTCCATCATATCCAAGTGCTTTAAATATATCTGAAAAAAATTGTGTCATCAAATAATAATCTTTTGTGCCATTATGTATTGGTCTAGTTAAAATATCATATAACACTTCTTCTGATTTATTCTCAATGAAAAGATATTTTCCTTCTTTTATACATTTAAATTGTACAATAGAACAAATTTGCCCTACCTGCAAATGAATTTCAGAAATACAAGTCTCAACATTATCTGCAAGATAAAGATACGACACTCCTTGTCTATTAAATCTTCCTCCCTGAACAAATCTTGCAGGAGGTTTGTCCATATTGTTTCCGAAGTATGGTATTTTGGATATAATATTTAAATCATCTATTGCCGCTTCCATTGTATCATTTCCAACTCTTGCCCTATAATATATTTTCCCTATTTCTATAATCTCCGTTTTGAATTCGCTTTGTTCTTTTCTAAAATCACTATACACTTTATCAAAAAGGTCACTATAATTCTCTGTTAATATTTCTTTTTCCAAACTTTTTAGATAATTCTCTGTTAATATTTTCATAACTAATTCTTTCCCCTACAATCAACTATTATTTAATCCTAAGACTATTCCTCTATAAGTTCTTGATGTCTCTTTTCTAAATAATCTTCTATATTCTCGGTAACGACTGGAATTTCATTGATAATAGCTTTTCCAAGTGTCAAATTTTTTTATAGAAATCCCTGTATCTACTTTGTCTCAAATCGGTGTTCGCTCTCTGTGGCATGTGATAATTATTAGGCACCTTCAGTACTGCTTTGTAATCACAAGTTGTGTATTCTCCGCCTGGCAGTGGTTTCATACATGGTTTGTCATACTTGATAAACATTTCTTGTCTGGAAAAAGCTTGATTCTGAAAAGGTCTCGCATTGAGGACGGCTACTATCTTTTTGATATCAGCATTCAAATCCTCAAAGGATGTGTAAATCTTTTCTTTTAACTTTTCTATAAGATGTGTTTCAAGGTAACGCACATGATTCTCGACCGTTGGCTTTCCCTTAGGCTTACGAGCCGGTGGTGGGAGCACAATCGTATCATAGAAGTCTTCCAAATCAGAGAAGGTTGACTGTAATACAAGATCATCTTTTGTATGCTTCGTAACAGCTGTTTTTAGATTATCCGGGACAAAATGTTTAGCAACTGCACCATAGAAGGATACCGCATGTACACAGCCTTCGATAAAACAAGGAAGTTTTTCATTTGGAAATGCCTCTGCATAGATCATACTGCTCACACCTAATGTTGTGGCAAAGATATGAACTCTCATCCGTCAGAGGTCCAGGCTGGTCGCCAACCCAGTCGATGTACATTTTTTCACCAGGCTTGCGATTTACCGCCATTGAAATTTTGGTGCCACCATAGTTTTCTTGAACAAAACGTTGATAGTATTCATAGAACTGAGATTTTTCATATCCATCTGGATTCTTTTCTTTGTAGTCCAGCCAACAGAATGAAATATTTACTCTACTGTTTTTGGCATGAATACGATCATAGTAATACTGAAAATCTGGAAGTGGAACTTCTTTGCGTTGAAGATTTTTCTGTGGGTAAAAGAGGTTCTCTACTTCTTTTGGTGACATAGCTTCAAGCTCGTCAATGGTGAGCTCAAGAGCCTTATATCGACTCATGATCAAGTTAAGAGTGCTTGATCCGATTCGAAAACGATCCATAACAGATCTGGTTGGGCACTTATTCAGACGCATCTGAATAGCACCAATAATAGTGTTGTAGTCCTGCATAAAAATGCCTCCTTTCGTAATCTAAAAATAATGACTACGAAAAAACTATAACACTTTATAAGAATGCGTGATCCGACGAAGCGGAATTTGCACACAGTACCTCAACAATGGCATCCTGAATGATATCAAAATGCTTATGAACTACGGTTATGATTCTGTCAACTGCTTCACTCTGATCCTTTGTGGAGAATCGCATCTAAACGATATCCTCAGAAAGCCGATTCATGAAGCTTTGCGTCAACGGATCACAATCCATTACAACTATGAAGGACTGGATGACCGTGAAGTATCCGAATATATCCTGCATAAACTAAACTGTGCCGGAGCTTCTAGAAATATCATCAGCGAATCTGCTCTTGGAGCGATCCATGATTATTCTCGTGGAAATTCGCGTCTGATCGATAATCTCATGACAGATGCACTCACTATAGGGGCACAGCAGGAATGTCAGGTCATTGATGATGAGATCATCCTTGCTGCTGTCAACAATCAGAACTTCTGATCCATATGTATTCTTTTTTTAAGGCTGTGACCACTTCGTGCTCATAGCCTTATCTTATAAGAGCAGTATGCTCCCATAAAATAAAACTACGAGATTGTGCCGTTCTTTTGCTCAGAAAATGCTTTTTTTAGATAAGCTGCACAGTCAGGAAGGGAAAACTGCCGATTCTATCGTGCAGTTTCCTCCGCTGACAATTCGCCGCTTCACAATATAGGGGAGCAAAAATAGTAGCTTGATTTTCAGCACTTCAACTGAAAACTAAGCGGCTATTTTTAAAGAGAAGGTACAGATAGAATGAATTGAGCTGAGTAGGTGATTCATTTATATAGATTCCGTGGGGAAATATGTTATAATTATTTGCGTAGATTGGACGTTAGAACAGTAAAGTTTTGAACGATAAAAATAGATAGAGTGCAGAAATATAGAGGGATAAAAGATGTTTAATATTAAGGTTTTAAATGCATTAAATGGAGATTGTATTATTGTTTCATATGGTGAAGAGGAACAACATTACATTATAATTGATGGAGGACAGGGAAGATTATGTTTCCAGCAATTGTGTAAATACGTAGACAGTGTTAAGAAAGTCGGTAACAAAATAGATGTGTTAATTTTAACTCATATTGATTCAGATCATATTGATGGGATTATACGTTTATTATCCAAAAAAACTTTTGATTTCTCCATGATAGAGGAGATGTGGTTTAATTTTGGAAAAGGTCTACAGGATATGCTTGGAATAAGTGGTGTGAATAAAAAAGTAAGTTTATATAATACTGCCACTGAAATTAGTTGGAGGCAAGGTGTAGACCTAGAAGAAAAAATACAGAAGGCAGGAGTAAAAAGAAGGTTTGTAACGAAACTAGAAAAATTGTCTGTGGGAGGTGCTGAAATCACTATATTATCGCCTTCTAAAGAAGTGTTAAAGAAGTTTGCTGAACAAGACAAAGAAGAGGAAAAGCCTACAACTCAAATTGCGTATAGTAATGATTATCAAAAGAGCATTTTTGAATTAAGTCGAAAGGAAGTAGAGAGACAAAATTCCTTAACTAATAAAAGTAGTATTGCTTGTTTATTCGAGTTTGTTGGTAAGAGTGTATTACTTTTGGGTGATGCGGATGCAGATGAGATTGTAAAGTCATTAACAGAATTGGGATATTCTAAAAAAAATAAACTAAAGATTGATTTTTGTAAGATTGCGCATCATGCAAGTAAGCATAATACAACCAATGAACTTATTCAAATGCTAGTTTGTAGTAATTACATAATAAGTACTCAACAGACAGCTAAGGGTAGGCCAAGTAAAGAGTGTTTGAGTAGAATTATATGTAATTCGGAAAAGCCGATTAGTTTCTATTGTAACTATGAATTAGATTGGAATAAAATTTTTACTAAAGAAGAATTTTTAAAGTATCATATGAAATTTTTTGTTTTGGAACACCAGGGTATTAATGTGGGAGAAGAATAAAGATGGTAACAAATTTTTATGATAAAGTCGTAGTGAAAATAAAATATAAAGGAGTTGATGGTTCGGGGGTGTTGATTTCGGACATGGAGGAAAATAATTCATATTTGATTTCTGCATGGCATTGTTTTGAAAAGCAATCATATATCGATTATCGAGAAATAGAAACATTTAGACAAGAAGAGAATGTCTTGAAAAAAATATCTCTGAATTTTAAGGATAAGATAATAATTGAACACAGTGATATTATAATTTTTGAGATGGATTATTTAGAGGATATACCACAATATCAAATAATATGTCCAGAGATTAAAGAAAAAGCTGTTTTTGTTGGTTTTCCAAATGGTTTAAGTGGAGAAGAATGTATGACTTCTAGATACATAATTAGAGGTGAAATCAATGATTTTCCAAGTGATTCAATCATTCAAGTAAATAGCGGGAGAAGCTTTGAAACATACTTAAGCGATGCCAAAAGTAATATTTCGGGTTATTCAGGATGTGGGATATTTGTAGAAAATGAAGAAATTCCATATTTATGCGGAATTATTACAGAATTAGGATCAGAAGAAGGGCTTTTTGCATTTGTAAATGGTATATCGATATTTGTTATCGATAATGTATTATACCAAGAAAAGAATATACATTTACCAAATACAAAATGGTGCAGTTTTGAAAAATTTATTAAAGCTACTTTAAAGATATTTGAGGATCCATTGGCTAATATTTGTTCAGTTCAAATACCTGAAATAGTAGAGAATGTGACACCGAATAGTATATTAGAACATTGTGGGAATAAAATCGTATGGCCATATTCGAATAAATCAATTCTTAGACAGGAGGTCTGGGAAGAGTGGTTGTTATATTTAATAATTCGATGCATAGAGAGCCGTGATAACATAAGAAGTGAAGCCTTTTATGTAATTAAAAATAAAGATAAAAACAGAAAAGTTAAGGTACTTTATGCTACGAATCATACAAAACTTCCTGATTTTCTAAAAGATTATCTGGAAAATGCGTATCAGGATATTAGCACCGGACAGGTTATGATTATAAAAACTGATACAACACCTGCCGCAAAAAAAATTTCATCAAAAAAAATAGATAAAATTGTAGCAGATATAAGTAGTGCGATAAGTAGGGAAAATCATATTTATATTGATACTGTTGAAAGTAACGTACGACAAATATCTATTATACATATAAGTGCATTAGTTGATGAGATGACTAATTTCATAGAGCAAGAAGAAAACGAAGATTTAAAGATACAGGAATTAGAGAAAAAATTGGGAGAAAGAATAATGGAGGTTTTATATGGAATTTGATTTGTATGAACAGGGTAAAGAGTTGTTGAAGAATGAAGATAATTTAGAATGGATAGATAAAATTACTTGTTGGGTAAAAAAAGAATTAGGATATAATATATATATTTTTCAGGTCATTGTAGACAATCAAATAGAAATTGAAAAATATTATGAAACTATTACAGCATCAATAGCAATAGATTTTCAAGCTAATTTAGAAAAAGCAATAGAAAAATGGAATATATATTTAGTGTTTGAATGTAGAGAATCTATAGATTGGAAAATAAGATTAAAAGTGGAACAAGATAAGTATGCAGTACGTAAAGTTGTATGGGATGATTTGAAAGAAGAGGAATTGAATAATAAAGAGTACATAAATAAACGTTTGTTATGTTTTGAAATTAATGAGAATTTAGAAAGACCTAAAGATAGAGGTGATTTAATAAAGATATTAGAGGAAAATGATTTGGAATTGTACAAAATATTGCAAAAAAAAGACTTGACACTTTATGAAAAAGTAGCGATGTATGTAGGAGATGGCATTAATGAATAAAAAGATTAGAGAGATAGATATTAAAGCTTTTAGAGCTTATAAAGATATGCAAAAATTTGATTTTATGCACAAGACCAGTGGTAATGTAGCAGACTTAGTGGCAATTTATGCACCAAATGGTTATGGAAAGACTTCTTTTTTTGATGCTGTTGAATGGGCAATAACAGGAACAATAGAGCGGCTGAATACCGGGAAACCGATTAAGGAAGAAGTAAAAAAAGAAGAAGATTATATTCTGAAAAATAGAGATGCGAATGAAGAGTATGGTAATGTGACAATTATCAGTGAGGAAAATGATGTTTTTAGTGTTAATACAAAGAAAAAAACCGGCAAAATGAAAAGTGATTTCAAGCCAGGAGAATTAGTAAAAATATCGTCTGAATTACAAACGATATTAGATGAAAAAGGATCGTTTTGTACAACTAATTTGTTAGCACATGACAAAATCACAGGTTTCTTACAGAATTATACTGCAGAAGATAAAACCAGTGAATTAAGGGTAATGTGGGATGAAAACAACTATTCAGAAATACTGAATGATATTACTGAGTTATATAACGAATTGGAAAAGAGAAAAAAACAGTTATCGTTAGAGCTTTCAAAAGAAGAAAAAGAATTAAAAAAATATAAATATGAAAACGACCAAAGCAATATGGTTATTGATTTATTATCAAATTACGAAACAAAGTATAATAAACATTTTATAAATGGCACGTCGTTTGAGATTGAGGAAATTTTATTATTATTTAATCAATTTCATGAAGAATCACAAAAAGAAAGGGAAGAAAAGGAAAAAGAATGTAATGATAGTGAAATGCTTTTAAAGGATTATCCGGTATTTTTGGATAATCAAAAGACAATATGTTTATTACAAAAAAAGAAAGAAGAGTATGATAGAGCAATAAACACATGGAACAAAATTGAACAAATTAAAACCAAACAGGAAAATATAACTAAGGAAATAGAACAGATTTCAGATTTACTTAGTAAAATTGAAGAATTTTATAGATATGATGAGAAAATAAACTTAAACATAACGGAATTAAGAAATATAGAGAATGGTAAAATTAATTGTCAAAAAGAGAAGATTAGTGTTACCGAGAAAATTCGTGAATTAGATGAGGAATTGCAACATAATAACGCAGCAATAGAAAAACTGCAAGAGAAGGAAGAACAATTAAAGCAAGATTATTCTGAATACAATAGTAATAAGTTGAAAAAGGAAAAATATGAAAGATTAAATAAAAAAGCAAAATATATTTTGGAACAGCGTAACAAGAGAATACAAGAATGGTCTTTATATATTGAGCAAATTGACTTGTTTTTAGCTGGAAAATTAGGAATAGGACTGCTATATAATGTTTTTTCGTACGAAATGCTTCTTAAATACAATTCTGTAACAAAATTAGAAACAGAGAGGAAATTGCTGATCGAGAATAACGATACATTAGAAAGTAATAGACAAAATATGGTTGGAGTATTTGATAAAATTCAACAGTTGTCTATTAAAGGGAGAGATATCGTAATTGAACAAAAGCAACGGGAGTGTCCATTATGTCATATGGAGTATCAGAACTATGAGGAATTATTGGATAAAATAAGTGTAGCTACGAAAGAAAATATTGAGTTGGAAAGGATAGACGAGCAGATTAAAAAGAATAAGGCAAGAGAATCGGAAATCGACAAAGAATTAAATTTATTAATTAAAGAAGTTGAAACCCAAATTTTTTCCATTAGTAATGAATATAAAGATAAATATATGAAAGAGACTAAAAAAGCAA
>OGJK01000212.1_pt1 | contig 64160 bp, 71 predicted proteins | sample 1571961 | NCBI WGS metagenome assembly OGJK01 (sample SAMEA2582120, study PRJEB24529) | metagenome | biome: Human gut stool | place: China | collected 2011 | reverse complement strand
TGGGTGTTCGAATGGGTAAAGGAAAGGGTGCCCTTGAGTATTGGGTAGCTGTAGTAAAACCAGGTAGAGTATTATTTGAAATCTCCGGAGTACCGGAAGACGTAGCTAAAGAAGCTTTACGTCTTGCTACACACAAATTACCTTGCAAGTGTAAAGTAGTTTCTCGTGCAGATTTAGAAGGCGGTGAGTCAAATGAAAACTAGTGCATACGTTAAAGAGTTACAGGCACAGAGCGTAGAGCAGTTACAGGCACAGCTCGTTGATGCTAAAAAAGAACTTTTCAATTTAAGATTCCAGAATGCAACTAACCAGTTAGATAACACAGCAAGAATCAAAGAGGTTCGTAAGAACATCGCTAGAATTCAGACTGTTATCACTGCAAAGGCTGCAGAATAGTTTATCCTATCAGAAAGGAGATTTTAGACCGTGGAAGAAAGAAATCTTAGAAAAACACGTGTTGGTGTTGTTGTAAGCGATAAGATGGATAAGACAATCGTTGTAGCTGTAAGAGATAACGTAAGACATCCTCTTTACAACAAGATCGTTAAGAAGACTTATAAATTAAAAGCTCATGACGAGAAAAACGATGCAAAGATCGGTGATACAGTCAGAGTTATGGAAACAAGACCTTTATCTAAAGATAAGAGATGGAGACTTGTAGAAATCATGGAAAGAGCAAAATAATAAAAGGAGGCTACAAGCATGGTACAGCAGGAAAGCAGACTCAAGGTTGCTGATAACACTGGCGCTAAAGAGTTACTTGTTATCCGCGTTATGGGTGGATCTACCAGAAGATATGCGAACATCGGTGATGTAATCGTTGCTACTGTTAAAGATGCAACACCAGGCGGTGTTGTTAAAAAAGGCGATGTAGTTAAAGCCGTAGTAGTTCGTTCAGTAAAAGGTGCTCGTCGTAAAGACGGATCTTATATAAAGTTTGATGAGAACGCAGCAGTAATCATCAAAGATGACAAAACTCCAAAAGGAACACGTATATTTGGACCAGTAGCTCGTGAGCTTCGTGAGAAACAGTTCATGAAGATTGTTTCTCTGGCTCCGGAAGTATTATAGGAGGAACGTCAATGGCAACTATGAAAATCAAAAAAGGCGACCTTGTTAAGGTTATCGCTGGAAAAGATATCAACAATGAGGGCAAGGTAATTGCCGTAAACGCAAAGAACAATACACTTCTTGTTGAGGGAATCAACATGGTTACTAAGCATACAAAACCAAGTATGTCAAATCAGCAGGGCGGTATCGTTCATCAGGAGGCTCCAATTGATGCTTCCAACGTAATGCTCATCCATGACGGAAAGCCTACTCGTGTAGGATTCAAGATGGATGGAGACAAGAAAGTACGCTTTGCTAAATCAACAGGCAAGGTTATCGACTAATTGGAGAGAGGAGGATTAAGACATTGAGTAGACTTAGAGAACAGTACGAAAATGAGATCAAGGACGCAATGATCAAAAAGTTCGGATACAAAAACGCAATGGAAATTCCAAAGCTTGACAAGATCGTAGTTAACATGGGTGTTGGTGAAGCTAAGGAAAACGCTAAGGTTCTTGAGGCAGCCGTTAAGGATATGGAAGCCATCACAGGACAGAAAGCAGTTACAACTAAAGCAAAGAATGCTATAGCTAACTTTAAAATCAGAGAAGGAATGCCAATCGGATGTAAGGTTACATTACGTGGTGAGAAGATGTACGAGTTTGCAGATCGTCTCATCAACTTAGCATTACCTCGTGTACGTGACTTCAGAGGTGTTAACCCTAACGCATTTGATGGCCGTGGAAATTATGCCCTTGGAATTAAAGAGCAGATCATCTTCCCTGAGATCGAGTATGATAAGGTAGATAAGGTTCGTGGTATGGACATTATCTTCGTTACTACTGCTAAGACAGACGAAGAGGCACGTGAGTTACTGGCACAGTTCAATATGCCATTCGCTAAATAATCGGAGGAATTCTAATGGCTAAGACAAGTATGAAAATCAAACAGCAGCGTGCACCAAAGTTCTCTACAAGAGCTTATACACGTTGTAGAATTTGTGGACGTCCACATTCAGTTTTAAAGAAATACGGAATCTGCAGAGTATGCTTCCGTGAGTTAGCATACAAGGGACAGATCCCAGGCGTTAAAAAAGCTAGCTGGTAGCCTGAAAGCACTTGTTGAGCACAAGCGCTTTTAAGCGCGCCGTGCGAAACTTAGTGCGAAGGCGTTCTATGAGCCATGAACACTTGATGAGTGCACGTGTAAGCGTTGCACGAATCTAGTGAGAATGCTGTTCTTTGAGCAAAGCGAGAAGAACTTCATCAGCAAATAGAACATCCCTAGGCAACAGCTGTTTTTATAAATAACTATATTAACAAACATATTTAAGGAGGATATCGTTCATTATGATGATGACAAGTGATCCAATCGCAGATATGCTTACAAGAATTCGTAATGCAAATACTGCAAAACATGATACAGTAGACATCCCAGCTTCTAAGATTAAAGTAGCAATCGCTGGAATCCTTGTAGATGAGGGATTCATCGAGAAATACGACATCGTTGAGGATGGAAAAATCAAGACAATCCATGTTACATTAAAATATGGTGCTGATAAGAACGAGAAGGTTATTACAGGCATCAAGAGAATTTCTAAGCCAGGTCTTCGTGTATACGCAGGCAAGGATGAGATTCCTTCAGTACTTGGTGGACTTGGAATCGCTATTCTTTCAACTAACCAGGGTATCGTAACTGATAAAGAGGCTAGAAAGCTTCAGGTTGGTGGCGAAGTTTTAGCATTCGTTTGGTAAACATTGAACACTTAATGAATGCAAGCGTAAGCGTAGCATGAATTTAGTGTGAAAGTTGTTCTTTGAGTGAAGCGAAAAGAACTACCTTATCCCTAAAGATCTTAATTTATATTAAGTATAATTTATCAAGTATCCATATTCGATGCATCCATGATGTATAGTAGGGATACAGCAAGTAACATCTTAAAGTATAACCTGACCACAAGGTCAGAAATACTAAATAACTATTAACCTAATATCAAAATATAGGAGGTACGGGCATGTCACGTATAGGAAGAATGCCAATCGCAGTTCCTGCTGGAGTAACAGTTGAAATTGCAGAAAATAATCATGTGACTGTAAAAGGTCCAAAGGGTACTCTTGAGAGAACTCTTCCATCAGAGATGGATATCAAATTAGAGGGTGAAGAAGTAGTAGTTACAAGACCTAATGATTTGAAGAAAATGAAATCCTTACATGGATTAACAAGAACACTTATCCACAACATGGTTGTTGGTGTAACTGAGGGTTATACAAAGACTCTTGAGGTTAACGGTGTTGGTTACAGAGCTTCTAAGGCTGGAAAGAAACTTACTCTTAACTTAGGATATTCTCATCCGGTTGAGATGGAGGATCCGGAAGGACTTGAGTCAGAGGTTCAGGATAACAAGATCATCATTAAGGGTATCGATAAAGAAAAAGTTGGCCAGTACGCAGCTGAGATCAGAGATAAGAGAAGACCTGAGCCATATAAGGGCAAGGGAATCAAATATGCTGATGAGGTTATTAGACGTAAAGTTGGTAAGACTGGTAAAAAATAATTAAAGGAGTGGACAAGTAATGGTTAGTAAGAAATCAAGAACAGAAGTTCGTGTAAAGAAACATAACAGAATGCGTAATCATCTTGCTGGTACAGCACAGCGTCCTCGTTTAGCTGTATTCAGAAGTAATAACCATATGTATGCTCAGATTATTGATGATACAGTTGGAAATACACTTGTTTCTGCTTCAACTCTGGATAAAGATTTAAAGGCAGAGCTTGAGAAGACTAATAACGTTGATGCAGCAGCAAAACTTGGTACTGTTATTGCAAAGAAAGCATTAGATAAGGGTATTACCACAGTTGTCTTCGATCGAGGCGGTTTTATTTACGCAGGCAAGGTAAAGGCATTAGCTGAAGCAGCAAGAGAAGCTGGTTTAGAGTTTTAGGAGGAGACAAACATGAAACGTGAAATCATTGATGCGAGTCAATTAGAATTAGTTGACCAGGTTGTTGACATCAAGCGTGTAACAAAGGTCGTTAAGGGTGGACGTAACATGCGCTTCACAGCTCTCGTTGTTGTTGGTGACAAGAATGGTCATGTTGGTGCAGGTCTTGGAAAGGCTGCTGAAATTCCTGAAGCAATCCGCAAAGGAAAAGAAGATGCAATTAAGAGCCTCATCAGTGTTAAATTAGACGAGAATAACTCTATTACACATGATGTAACAGGAAAATACACAGGTGCTTCCGTATTATTAAAGAAGTCTCCTGAAGGTACTGGTATCATCGCAGGTGGTCCGGCTCGTTCCGTATGTGAGCTTGCAGGTATCACAAATATCCGTACAAAATCATTAGGATCAAATAATAAGCAGAACGTTGTACTTGCTACTATCGAGGCACTTTCTCAGTTAAGAAGCCCGGAAGAAGTTGCAAGACTTCGCGGTAAATCTGTAGAAGAAATCTTAGGTTAAGGAGGAGCGACTAAGTCATGGCAGATAAAGTAAAAGTTACACTTATTAAGTCAACAATCGGTGCTGTTCCGAAGAACAAGAAGACAATCGAAGCTCTTGGATTAACTAAGTTACACAAGACTGTAGAGTTACCAAACAACGCAGCTACACAGGGCGCGCTTCGCAAGGTTGCACCATACGTTAACGTAGAAGAAGCATAGAATAAAATAAGGAGGTGCCAAAATGGATTTATCTAGTTTAAAAGCAGCAGAAGGCTCCGTACACAGCGATAACTTCAGAAGAGGTCGTGGACACGGTTCAGGAAATGGCAAGACTGCTGGTAAGGGCCATAAGGGTCAGAAGGCTCGTTCTGGAGCACCAAGACCAGGGTTCGAAGGTGGCCAGATGCCATTATACAGAAGATTACCAAAGAGAGGTTTCAAGTGCAGAAACTCTAAGGAAATCATCGGAATTAATCTTTCAGCTCTTGAGAAATTCGATAATGACACTGTAGTATCAGTAGATACACTGATCGAAGCAGGTATCGTTAAGAACCCAAGAGACGGCGTAAAGATTCTTGGAAATGGAGAATTTACTAAGAAGCTTACAGTCCAGGCTAACGCTTTCAGTGCTAGTGCCAAGGAGAAGATTGAAGCTCTTGGTGGAAAAGCTGAGGTGATCTAATGTTTAAGACACTGCGTAATGCATTTAAAGTAAAGGACATTCGAGATCGAATTCTTTTTACTTTTTTGATGCTGATCATCATCCGGATCGGAAGTGAACTTCCGGCTCCGGGGGTTGATGGGGAAGTGTTTAAACAGTGGTGGGCAAGTCAGTCTGCAGACGGACTTGGATTTTTCAATGCGATTACAGGTGGTTCTTTCCTGAATATGTCTGTATTCGCACTGAATATTACACCGTACATTACTTCATCCATCATTATTCAGCTGCTTACCATTGCGATTCCGAAGCTTGAAGAAATTCAGCGTGACGGAGAAGAGGGAAGAAAGAAGATGGTTGCACTTACCCGTTATGTGACCATCGTTCTTGCATTGATTCAGTCTATAGCAATGACAATCGGTTTTTACCGTGGTGGATATCTCACCGGCCAGGGACCTTTAGCTGTTATTGAGGTTATTACAGGACTTACGGCAGGATCTGCAGTTCTTATGTGGATTGGTGAGCGCATCACAGAGAAAGGTATCGGAAATGGTATTTCCATTGTATTGGTTATCAACATCATTTCACGTATGCCGGAAGATATGGGAACTCTTTGGAGTCAGTTCATTGCGAACAAATCCATTCCAAAGGGAATCGTGGCAGGCCTGATCATTATTGCAATCATCGTTGCAATGGTAGTATTCGTAGTAGTACTTCAGGATGCAGAGCGTAGAATCCCAGTTCAGTATTCCAAGAAGCTGCAGGGAAGAAAACAGGTGGGTGGTCAGTCCACACACATTCCGCTTAAGGTCAATACCGGCGGTGTAATCCCTGTCATCTTTGCACAGTCACTGTTACAGACACCAGTGATTATCGCAGCGATTCTTGGAAAAGGTAATGGAACAGGTATCGGAAGCAAGATCTTAAAGGGAATGTCCCAGTCTAACTGGTGCAATCCGGAAGAGCCGATCTACAGTATCGGACTTGTGGTTTATATTCTGTTAATTATCGCGTTTGCATATTTCTATACACAGATTACATTCAATCCTTTGGAGATTGCAAACAATATGAAGAAAGCCGGTGGTTTTATTCCGGGTATCCGTCCTGGAAAGCCTACCAGTGATTATTTAAATCAGATACTCAACTACATTGTATTCATCGGAGCAGTTGGTTTGTCCATCGTTGCATTTATTCCAATTTTCTTCAACGGTGTATTTAAGGCAGATGTTTCTTTCGGTGGTACATCAATCATCATTATTGTCGGTGTTGTTATTGAGACAATTAAGCAGGTTGAGTCACAGATGAGAGTTCGCTATTACAAGGGATTTTTGAACGACTAATTATATTTTGGAGATACTGGATTCCGGTATCTCCATTTCCCTTATGATACGGGGAGCAATTCTTCTATATAAAAATATATCGTGTTTAATAACAGAAATGGAGAAATGATATGAAGATTATTATGTTAGGGGCTCCGGGGGCAGGAAAAGGAACACAGGCAAAGCAGATTGCTGCAAAATACCAGATTCCTCATATTTCCACCGGTGATATTTTCCGTGCAAATATCAAAAATGGTACAGAGTTAGGAAAAAAAGCAAAAACATATATGGATCAGGGTGCACTTGTGCCGGATGAACTGACCTGTGATCTGGTTATGGATCGTATCCAGCAGGATGACTGCAAAAACGGATTTGTTCTGGACGGATTTCCAAGAACAATTCCACAGGCGGAAGCTTTAGATGCAGCATTAAAGAAAATCAGCCAGACGATGGATTATGCAATTGATGTTGATGTTCCGGATGAGAATATTGTAAAACGTATGGGTGGAAGACGTGCCTGCTTAAATTGCGGGGCAACATATCATATCGTATTTAATCCGACAAAGGTGGAAGGCAAGTGTGATGCCTGTGGAGCGGAAACCGTACTTCGGGATGATGACAAGCCGGAAACGGTACAGAAGCGTCTGTCTGTATATCATGAACAGACACAGCCACTGATCGATTATTACAAGGCACAGGGAATCCTGAAATCCGTTGACGGAACCAAGCCAATGGATGAAGTGTTTACCGATATTGTTGCAATCTTAGGTGAATAAGATGAAAGTAACGATCAAATCTGCTGAAGAGATTGAAAAAATGCGCCGCGCGGGGGAAATCCTCGCTGCCGTGCATCAGAATCTTGCAAGAGAAATCAAACCTGGGATGTCTACTTTGGACATTGACCGGTTGGGGGAAGAGATGATCCGCGGATATGGATGTATTCCTTCATTTAAAAATTATTGCGGATATCCGGCGTCCATTTGTGTTTCGGTAAACGAAGAAGTGGTGCATGGGATTCCGACAGACGAAAGGATCATCAAAGAAGGAGATATTGTCAGTCTGGATGCAGGAGTTATTTATGAAGGATATCATTCAGATGCGGCGAGAACCGTTGCAGTCGGAGAAGTGAGTGAGGAGGCAAAGCTTCTGATCGAACGGACCAGACAGTCCTTTATTGAAGGAATGAAAAAAGCAGTGGCTGGAAATCATCTTTATGATATTTCCGCAGCAATTGGTGACTATGCAAATCAGTTTGGATATGGTGTGGTCGAGGATCTTTGTGGACATGGAATTGGCAGCCATTTGCATGAAGAACCGGAGATCCCGAATTTCAGACAGTCACGGTTTCGCAGAGGAATTAAGCTGAAACCGGGGATGACACTTGCCGTGGAGCCGATGATTAATGTGGGAACCAAAGATGTACTCTGGATGGATGATGAGTGGACCGTTGTCACGGAAGATAAGTCATTATCCGCTCACTATGAGAATACGATACTTATTACAGATGGAAAACCGGAGATCCTTTCTCTGACAGAAGAGGAAAAGAAAGCCGGATTTTTAAATCTCTTTTAACAACAGGAAAATGGAAAAGAGTCGATACAGGAGGAAAGAAAGTTATGTCAAAAGCAGATGTTATTGAAGTGGAAGGCGTAGTAGTAGAAAAACTGCCAAACGCTTTTTTCAAAGTAGAACTTGAGAATGGTCACCAGATTCTGGCAACGATCAGCGGAAAACTTCGTATGAATTTTATCCGTATCCTGCCGGGAGATAAAGTAACAATTGAAATGTCCCCATATGACCTGACAAAGGGAAGAATCATCTGGAGAGATAAATAAAAAATATGTTGACTTCCACAAGGTGTCTGTGTATAATATTATTCGGACACTTTTTGGAAAGTACCTGAAAAATGCGGAAAACCGCAGAAACAGGGCTTTTATAGAGAAAGGAGGATTTGCTGTGAAGGTAAGATCATCAGTTAAGCCTATTTGCGAGAAATGCAAAGTCATCAAGAGAAAAGGAAGCATCAGAATTATCTGTGAGAATCCGAAGCACAAACAGAGACAGGGTTAATTACTTCTTGACAGAAGAACCCTGTTATTTGTGCGCTATGGTCAGTTTATAACAGACTGGCGAAAGCAGCATCGCATTTGCGATGAAATCATTATGTGCGGCTGCAGCGCAGTGAATTTGCGCTGTTCATAATAAACAGAGGCATAGTCTGGTCTTTTTTGCTATAATACCGAGTGGCATGGGACAAATATGCGAATATGGAAATCCTATTTGTATGCACACATTTCAGGACGTGCAACCGTAGCTGTATACGGATAGGGTTCGGGAAAATACGCGGTTGCAGGTGTATTTATGACTACTAAATAATCTTAAAAATTTTATGGAGGTGTAAACACACATGGCTCGTATTGCAGGTGTAGATTTACCAAGAGAAAAACGTGTAGAAATCGGTCTGACTTACATCTACGGAATCGGTAGAGCAAGTGCTGACCGTATCCTTGAAGCAGCAAACGTAGATCCTAGCACACGTGTTAGAGATCTTACTGACGATGAGGTTAAGAGAATCAGTGCAGTCATCGATGAGACACAGACTGTAGAAGGTGATTTAAGAAGAGAGATCGCTCTTAATATTAAGAGACTTCAGGAGATCGGATGCTATCGTGGAATCCGTCACAGAAAAGGACTGCCAGTTCGTGGTCAGAAGACTAAGACAAACGCAAGAACAAGAAAAGGTCCTAAGAGAACTGTAGCAAATAAGAAGAAATAAGTTTAATCAGAGAAAGTAGGTTAGTTTAGATATGGCTAAGAACGTTGCAAAGAAAACAACAAAAAAGCGCGTAAAGAAAAACGTTGAACGCGGACAGGCACACATTCAGGCATCTTTCAATAACACAATCGTGACAATTACTGATACTGAAGGTAACGCTTTATCATGGGCTAGTGCTGGTGGTCTTGGATTTAGAGGTTCAAAGAAATCTACTCCATATGCTGCACAGATGGCAGCAGAAACTGCTACGAAGGCAGCTTTAATTCATGGTTTGAAGACAGTTGATGTTATGGTTAAGGGACCAGGCTCAGGACGTGAGGCTGCTATCCGTGCCCTTTCCGCATGCGGTCTTGAAGTAGTTTCCATCAAGGATGTTACTCCAGTACCACATAACGGATGCCGTCCACCAAAGCGTAGAAGAGTTTAATTAGGAGGTATCGATTAAGATGGCAGTGAATAAAGTACCTGTACTGAAAAGATGTAGATCCCTTGGTTTAGAGCCAAGTTATTTAGGATATGATAAGAAGTCAAAGAGAAATCTTCAGAGAGGAAACCGTAAGGTATCTGAGTACGGACTTCAGTTAAGAGAAAAGCAGAAGGCTAAATTCATCTATGGTGTATTAGAGAAGCCTTTCCGTAATTACTATAAGAGAGCAGATAAGATGAGAGGATTAACAGGTCCAAACCTGATGACAATCCTTGAGTCAAGACTTGACAACGTAGTATTCCGTCTTGGATTCGCAAGAACCCGTAAGGAAGCAAGACAGATCGTTGACCACAAGTTCGTAACCGTAAACGGTAAGGTTGTAAACATTCCTTCTTACCTGGTTAAGGCTGGCGATGTTGTTGAGATTAAGGAAAGCAAGAAGAACATTCAGCGTATGAAAGACATCGTTGAGGTTGCTGGTGGAAGAATCGTTCCAGAATGGTTAGATATCGACGCAGAGAAGCTGCAGGGAACTGTAAAAGAGTTACCATCCCGTGAGCAGATCGACGTTCCAGTAAACGAGATGCTTATCGTCGAGTTATATTCTAAGTAATTAGTTTAACGCATCGTAAACCCGAGAAGGAGGGACTTTGTAGTGTTCGATTTTGAAAAACCAAAAATTGAGATCGCTGAAATTTCAGAAGACAAGACATATGGCAAATTTGTTGTAGAGCCTTTGGAAAGAGGATATGGTACTACACTTGGCAACTCTTTAAGAAGAATTATGCTTTCTTCTTTACCGGGAGCTGCTGTAAGCCAGGTGAAGATTGACGGAGTTCTCCATGAATTCAGTTCAATCCCGGGCGTTAAGGAAGATGTTACTGAAATTATTATGAACATCAAGAACCTCGCTATCCGCAATAACAGTTCTACAAATGAACCAAAAGTTGCTTACATTGAATTCGAAGGGGAAGGCGTTGTTACAGCTGCAGATATCCAGGTCGATTCGGATATCGAAATCATGAATCCTGAATTGGAGATCGCACATTTAAACGGTGGTGCAGACTGCAAGCTCTATATGGAACTTACCATTACAAAGGGCAGAGGATATGTCAGCGCAGATAAGAATAAGACAGAGGATACACCAATTGGTGTGATCGCAATCGATTCTATCTATACACCGGTAGATCGTGTAAATGTAACGATTGAGAATACTCGTGTAGGTCAGGTTACTGATTATGATAAGCTTACATTGGATGTATATACCAATGGAACTTTAGAGCCAGATGAGGCAGTCAGCCTTGCTGCGAAAGTATTGAGTGAGCACTTAAATCTCTTCATTGATCTGTCAGATGCTGCACAGCAGGCAGAGATCATGGTTGAGAAAGAGAACGATACACAGGAGAAGGTTCTTGAGATGAATATCGATGAACTGGAATTATCTGTTCGTTCTTACAACTGTCTGAAGAGAGCTGGTATCAATACGGTTGCAGAGCTTATCAACCGTACTCCGGAAGATATGATGAAGGTTCGTAACCTTGGCCGCAAGTCTCTTGAAGAAGTACTTGCAAAACTCAAAGAGTTAGGTTTACAGTTAAATCAGGGTGAAGAATAATAAAAACTGGCGGTGTCAGTAATCCCGATGAGTGTGACAACGTCATAGAACATTTATGGCTTGTGGTTTGAAATGCCACAGAATTAAGAATGGGTTCTGCCGGTAAATCCAAAGAGTATGGCAGGATACCCCACAAATGGAGGAAAATTAAAATGGCAAAGTATCGTAAGTTAAGCAGAACATCCAGCCAGAGAAAGGCTTTAATCAGAGGTCAGGTTACTGCTCTGATCGCTAATGGCAAGATCGTAACAACAGAAGCAAAGGCTAAGGAAATCCGTAAGGTTGCAGAAGGCCTGATCGCTGCTGCTGTTCGTGAGAAAGACAACTTTGACGAAGTTACTGTTACTGCTAAGGTTGCTCGTAAAGATGCAGACGGCAAGAGAGTAAAAGAAGTTGTTGATGGTAAGAAAGTTACTGTTTATGACGAAGTAGAGAAGAAGATTAAGAAGGATCAGCCTTCCCGTCTTCATGCAAGAAGAGAAATGCTTAAAGTTCTTTACACAGTAAAGACAAATGACGGAACCAAGAAGGGCACAAAGGAAGTTGACCTTGTTGCTAAGTTATTTGATGAGATCGCACCAAAGTATGCAGACCGTAACGGTGGTTACACAAGAATCGTAAAGATTGGTCAGCGTAAAGGTGACGGCGCTCTGGAAGTATTACTTGAGTTAGTTTAAAATTTGTCAATGAGAACCCTCATCTGTGAAGGCAGATGGGGGTTTTTATACTTAAAAGTGAGAATCCGCGCCGGTTTTGCCGATGCGGATTTTTTAAATTTATGAAATATGTGATTTGGAGAGCGGATAAGGTTTCCGTTCTGTTAAGGAACTAATTTAAAAGAGCATCAATTTCTCCAAAATCAATATACGATCATCATAAATATTTTCTGTCAAGTTTTTTGGACACATAAAACGGTCTCAGAGTTACAACCAGAGAATATTTGACAAATACCCTATAGGGGTATAACATAAGTGTGAAAATAAAAATCTTTCAGATAATACAAAAGGAGCAGACACAATGATCAAAACAACCTTAAAAATTGACGGCATGATGTGTGGAATGTGTGAATCCCACATGAATGATGTGATCCGCAAAAATTTTAAAATAAAGAAAGTGACATCTTCCGCACGGGATGGGGAGACGGTTATCATCAGCGAAGAGCCGATTGATATTCCGTGGGCAAAGAAAGTAATCCATGAAATTGGTTATGAGATGACCGGCAGTTCCAATGAGCCATACGAAAAGAAAGGACTGTTCCGCTTCGGGAAAAAATAAGGAGGTTTTTTACCAATGAAAAGGCAAAGCAAATTCTTTGGAGAGTTCAAGAAGTTTATTCTGCGTGGAAATGTGATGGATATGGCGGTCGGTGTTATTGTCGGCGGCGCATTTACGTCCATTGTGACATCCCTGAATGCAGATATCCTGACTCCGATCCTGGGAATTTTCGGAGGCACGGACTTTTCTTACCTTACGGTTACGCTTGGAACAGGAGAAAATGCACCGGTTTTGCATTATGGCAATTTTATTACTGCAGTAATCAATTTTCTGATCACGGCACTTGTGATTTTTATTATGTTGAAAGTTATCAACCGGATCACAGAAAAACTGAGCACGTTAGCAGGTATGGAGGAAGAAAAGCCGGAACCGACAACAAAAAAATGTCCATTCTGTTATTCGGAAATTGATATCAGGGCAACCAGATGTCCGCACTGTACATCCGTACTGGATGAGCAGGAATAAAAACAAAATAATAACACTATTGGAAGGGAGTGACAGAGCCATCATGGAGGTCACTTCCTTTTCAAAATCAGGTGAGCATGAAATTAGAAATAGAAAAGAGGAAAACAATATGGACGAAAACACAAAAAAGCGCTTAGACCAGCAGTTTGCTTTTATCCGGGAAATTGACAGGGAAAAATTTATTGGGAGACAAACCTATTTATCGGATGGCAGACGAAAGGAAAATGATGCGGAGCATGCCTGGCATATGGCGATCATGACCATGCTGCTCAGTGAGTATGCGAATGAACCGATTGATGTGCTTCATACAATCGGCATGCTTTTAATCCATGATCTGGTGGAGATTGATGCCGGAGATACTTATGCTTATGATGAGGAGGGAAAGAAGACACAGGCTGACCGGGAGAAAAAAGCGGCCGACCGGATTTATGGTCTTCTTCCGGAAGAACAGGGAAAGATGCTGTATGATCTGTGGCTTGAATTTGAGGCGCAGAAGACGCCAGAAGCAAAGTTCGCGCGTGTGATGGATAATCTACAGCCTATGATGTTAAACGCCGCTACAGACGGCAAAGCGTGGGTAGAACACGGGGTGCATCTGGCACAGATTATGAAGCGTAACGAGCATACAGCAGAATATTCTGAAACTTTAATGGAATATGCAAGGGAAATGTTTATACAGCCGAATCTTGACAACGGGCATATCATCGAGGATGAAAAGAAATAGTTCAGGGCTGTAATGCAGAACAAAAGCGTGTGAAAACCAGAAAATTTTCACACGCTTTTCGTCTGCGTTTTTTATGAGATTGTCATGAAATAATTACGCATTTTTTGCATCGTTGTACTTCTTTACATAATTCTTGATACGATCGTATGGATTCAACAGATCGCTGATAGAAGAATCATGATTTAAAGTATCAATGATATATGCAATATATTTACTCATATCGCAGCTGATATAGTACTCACGGGAGAGAAGCTCCGGAGTCTGATAAATCAGGTTTGTGGTTACTACACGGTAAATCAGGCCTTCTTCGTATGCTTTATCGAAAGAAGCAAGTCCGTTTGTGAATAATCCGAACGTAGAAACAACGAAAATACGGTTTGCTTTACGCTTCTTTAATTCACGTGCAGTGTCAATCATGCTTTCGCCGGAGGAAATCATATCATCAATGATCAGTACATCTTTGCCTTCGACGTTGGAGCCTAAGAATTCATGGGCAACGATCGGGTTACGTCCGTCTACGACACGGCTGAAGTCACGTCTCTTGTAAAACATACCCATATCAATGCCAAGTACGTTTGCAAGGTAAATTGCACGGTTGGTGGCACCTTCGTCCGGGCTGATGATCATCAGATGCTCGGCATCAATGGTCAGATCCTTTACGTTCTTTAAGATACCTTTGATGAACTGATAGGAAGGCATTACATTCTCAAAGCCATTCAGAGGAATAGCATTCATAACACGAGGATCGTGAGCATCAAATGTGATGATGTTGTCGATTCCCATATTGTAAAGCTCCTGCAGTGCTAATGGGCAGTCAAGAGATTCACGGGCAGTTCTTCTGTGCTGACGGCTTTCGTACAGGAATGGAAGAATGACAGTGATACGGCGGGCTTTTCCGCCGACTGCAGCAATGACACGCTTTAAATCCGCAAAGTGATCATCTGGAGACATATGATTGGTATGTCCGCAGAGTGAATAGGTCATGCTGTAGTTCGTAACATCTACCATGATATAGAGGTCATAGCCCCGGACAGACTGATTGATAACACATTTCGCTTCTCCGGAACCAAATCGTGGAATATGAGGCTCGATGATGTAGCTCTCTTTGTGATATTCCTTGAAAGCAATATCGTTGTGATGCTCGTGTTCGCGATGCTCTCTCCAGGTGGACAGATAGCTGTCTACTTTTTTTCCTAATTCCATACAGCTTGCAGTCGGAATCAGTCCGAGAGTACCGGTTGGCATGGTTTCCAAAATTCTTTCGTCGTTTGGCATGATTTTCCTCCAGGTTTAAATTAATTGATAAACATATATGCATATAATAGACCCATAGCTATGGGGTATTATCTGGAAATGATACGTGTGCGTTTCTGTTTGCGGATATCTTCTTCTGTGAACAGATTGATAAAAGTATAGGAATCTAAAATACGTGAAAATGTTCGTTCAGAATAGGACTCCTTGATCCGTTCCACACTCAGGTTGGTAGAAATAATGGTGGATTTTTGCCGGATCAGCCGTTCATTCACACACAAAAACAGCTGGGAAGAGGTAAAAGAGTTAATCAGTTCTGTTCCCAGGTCGTCGATGACTAACAAATCGCAGTCGAAAATATTCTGGTGTGTGGCAATTGCATCGGAATCTTTTTCAAACACACCTTTGCTTAATATATCAAATAATTGAAATGCTGTAAAGTAAATTACGGAATATCCGTGGTCAAGAAGTTCTTTGGCAACACAGTTTGTCAGAAAAGTTTTTCCGACACCGGTTTTTCCGTAAAACAGCAGATTTTTTGGCTTGTGATCAAAATCGTCAATAAAATAATGACATTCCCGCACCGCTTTTTGTGCGGTTTCATAAGAAGAAAGTCCTGTCAGCGGATTTTTTTCCTCTTTCGAATAAAAATCGTAGCGGAAATTGTCAAAATTTTCAATACGGAGTATCTGGCGAATGTTGGACTGGGCATAGACGGTATTGATAATTGCCTGTTTAAAACAGTGGCATTTTTTCCCGTCGATATACCCGCTGTCTTTGCAATCCGGACAGGTATAAACCGGGTCCAGATAGTCTGCCGGATACCCGCTTGCAGTAAGGAGCTGCTGCCGTTCCAGAGACAGGGCACTTAGTTCCTGCTTTAAGGAGGCCAGTGCATTGGTATCTCCATCAAGATGCAGACGCGCCTGACGGACGGAAGAAGATGCAACACTTGCATCAATTTCCTTCAGACGGGGAAGCTTTTTTAAAACCTCCGCACGCCGTGTTTCGAGAATATGACGGTTATGCAGTTGGCGCTCATCGTATTCATGCATGATCTCATCATACTGTGCATTGGAAAGCGGCATTTGATTCTCCTTTTATTGCTCAACAGATGATATGGGAGTGATTATGACCGGATCGGAGAGTTTAAAAGCATGGCTTCCAGACTCTTATAGTCATTTTCACGGGATTCAAAGTTATTAAAATTGTTTTTCTTCGGAGAAGCGGCTGCATTTGCTTTCACTGCGGCTCTCTCCTTTTTCTTTTGCTGATGGGTGGCGTCGAGGCGTTTGACATCTTCCAGAGAATGTACCTTGTCGTTATACCAGCTGGTCAGAATAGAATCGGCATAACTGAAACTTGACTGACCGGTACTGGAAATGGTGCGGGCACAGGCTTCCTGGATCAATGACAGATCAAAAGCGTATTCTTTGGTCCATTTGCGGATCATGGCTGTTTCGGAATCGATAAGGTTTCTTCCGGTGATGCCGAAAGCTTTCATGACGGCGTAGTACGCTTTGCTGCGGACGGCGGCTTCACTTTTGGCCTGTTCCACAGAAGTAATTTTTTTCTCATGCCATGCCAGTGCCACTTTATTCAGATAACGAAGATTTGTATGTCCTTTGCTGACGCAATATTCCACCAGATAGACGATCAGTTCGGCAGAAAAGTGAAGATCTTCATGCCAGAATAAGATCGTGTTGATATCATTCTCACTGAATGGATGCCGGATATAGGTTTCCACGACAAAAAGCATTTCCTGAATATCCGGATTTTTCTGAAATTCTGCGATTTCATCCAGCGTATAATGGCGGATCTGCGGTTCCTGTGGCAGATTCACAGGCTGGGAGGCACAAAACGTTTCCTTTGCAGCGGATGCCGGTGTTTCTTTCGGAGAAACAGCAGACGGGGCAGGAGAGGAAGATGCCTCTTCCGTGTCTGTGGAATCTTCTGGAAACGGAAGAAGACCGATTCCGCACAATTTACCGTCGGCGGTTTCCTCCAGAGAGAGGAGTCCTTCTTTCTGCCAGTAACGCAGTGCACGCTGAATGTCCATTTCTGTATTGTTAAATTTGTCAGCAATTTCAGAAATTGTACAATTTGATGCATGAGAATGGATGCACCGTAATAAATATAAATATACCTTAACAAATTCCCCGTTTGCTGACGGCATAAAGCGGTCAATAAACTGGTTGGGAACGATTGTGTCCGTGGCTGGACAATCATTGTGCAGCTGAATGTTTATCATATGTCATAGTACCTTTCTTATTATGCATTTGTGATTATAGCACAATCATTTTCCAAATGGAAGAAGAAAAACACCCGTAAATCCCTGGTAATCAGGGGGATACTGATTGTGAACAACATTGTGGATAAAGTGGATAAGTCCATCAAAACGTACAAATTCAAAACGGAAAGGAGTGGATAAATATAGACAAAAAATCCACACAGAACGAAGAAAGAATCAACGTTTCTATGTGGATAATGTGGATAAGTTATTTTCCAAGGAGGGATTCGCCGATTTCTACGACATTTCCGGCTCCCATGGTTATCAACAGATCTCCGTTCATACAATTTTTTAATAAAAACTTTTCGATCTCTTCAAAAGAAGGAAAATAGTGCGCGTCTTTTCCTTTGGCTGTCAGGCGCTCCAGAATATCTTTCGAGCTTACACCGAAGGTATTTTGTTCGCGGGCAGCAAAGATGTCTGCCAGAACAATGACATCTGCCATGGAAAGTACTTCGGCAAAATCATCCAGAAAAGCTTTGGTGCGGGAGTAGGTATGTGGCTGGAATACCAGCACCAGGCGCTTATGCGGATATTTCTGCGCGGCGGTCAGTGTAGCGCGGATCTCTGTCGGATGATGTGCATAATCGTCAATGATGGTGACACCGTCTACGGTTCCTTTGTACTGGAAACGGCGGTTGGCACCGTGGAAAGCGTCCAGACCTCTGATGATGGCATCTGTGTTGATTCCCATGGTACAGGCAAGGGCGATGGCGGCCATGGCATTTCCGGCATTGTGTCGTCCGGGAACGGCAAGTTTGATTTCACAGATGGCCTCTTTGTTGTGCATGGCGGTAAAAGAAGGACAGGCTTTGTCATCATATGTCAGATTATCTGCATAATATTCACAGGAATCATCAAAACCGTAGGTGATGATCTGCTGTGGAAGTCCGTCGGTCAGTTCCTGATGGTCTGCAATTTCTCCATTGATAATGGTTGCTCCGTCTGCCAGTGTATTGCCGGCAAATTTACGGAAAGAACGACGGATGTCGTTGATATCCTTGAAAAAGTCCAGATGTTCTGCTTCTACATTTAAGATGATGCTGTATTTTGGACGGAAATTCAGGAAACTGTTGGTGTATTCACAGGCCTCCGAAACAAAGATTCCGGAATGACCGACACGCAGGTTTCCTCCGATAGAGGGAAGAATTCCGCCAACAGTGATGGTCGGATCGGATTTCGCAGCAAGAAGAATCTCACTGATCATGGAAGTTGTGGTTGTTTTGCCGTGGGTTCCGGCAACGGCAACGGAATTGTTGTAGTTGTCCATGATCTGTCCAAGCAGTTCTGCACGGGAGAGCATTGGCAGTCCCTGGGATCTGGCCTCTGCAAATTCCGGATTATCCGGATGGATTGCGGCTGTGTAGACAACCAGATCAATGCCGGGAATGATATTTTCAGCACTTTGTCCATAAAAAATCTGAGCACCTTTGGATGCGAGCATGCGGGTAAGATCGGATTCTTTTGCATCGGACCCGGAAATAGTGAAGCCTTTTTCTAGAAGAATTTCAGCGAGTCCGCTCATGCTGATTCCGCCAATTCCGATAAAGTGAATATGAATGGGATCATTAAATTTTAATTTATACATCAGGATTACCTACCTATTTTATAATTTTTTTCTATTATACCACTCTGTAACCAAAGGCGCACCCGAAAATATGTTGTGCATTTTGCCAAAAAACAACAAAAAAACTCAGCATTTTTGTATAAACTGTTGTACATAAAAGGATAATATGATATACTACGGTAATAGTAAGAAACAAACATAATATTTAGAACAGACGAGGAGTGATGACGTGATTAAGAAAGAAATGATAGCCATGCTTTTAGCAGGCGGTCAGGGCAGCAGACTTGGAGTTCTGACATCGGACGTCGCCAAGCCGGCAGTAGCATTTGGCGGCAAGTACAGAATTATCGATTTTCCACTCAGCAATTGTATCAATTCCGGAATTGATACGGTTGGTGTGCTGACGCAGTATCAGCCACTCCGGCTGAATACACATATCGGCATCGGCATTCCGTGGGATCTCGATCGGAACAATGGTGGAGTGACCGTACTTCCACCGTATGAGAGAAGCAATAACAGTGAATGGTATACCGGTACAGCCAATGCCATTTATCAGAATCTGCGCTATATGGAAAGTTATAATCCGGAATATGTTCTGATCCTTTCCGGAGATCATATTTATAAGATGGATTATGAGGTTATGCTGGACTTCCATAAGGCAAATCATGCGGATGTGACGATTGCGACGATGCCTGTTTCCATGGAGGAGGCAAGCCGTTTCGGAATTGTGATTGCGGATGAAAACAAAAAGATTCAGGATTTTGAGGAAAAACCGGAAAAACCGCGGAGTAATCTGGCATCCATGGGAATTTATATTTTCTCCTGGAAAGTATTAAGAGATGCTCTTATCGAATTAAAAGATCAGCAGAGCTGTGATTTCGGAAAGCATATTATTCCGTATTGCTTCAAAAACAACAAGAGGCTTTTTGCATATGAGTTCAACGGTTACTGGAAGGATGTGGGAACACTTGGCTCATACTGGGAAGCCAATATGGAGCTGATTGATCTGATTCCGGAATTCAATCTTTACGAGGAATTCTGGAAGATTTACACGAAGTGCGATACGATTGAGCCACAGTACATAGCACCGGGGGCAAAAGTGGAGCGCTGCATTATTGGGGAGGCAGCAGAGATTCATGGAGCGGTGATCAATTCGGTAATCGGACCAAACGTATATATCGGACCAGGGGCTGTCGTGCGGGATTCCATTATTATGAAGGATACCAGTATCGGCAGGGATGTAACGATCGACAAATCCATAATTGCAGAAAACTGCAGAATTGAAGATGGGGTAACACTGGGAATAGGAGAAGCAGCACCAAACAAATTAAACGAGAGTGTTTATTCGTTTGGGCTGGTAACAATTGGAGACGATTCTGTTGTTCCGGAGAATGTAAAGGTGGGCAAAAACACTGCCATTTCCGGTGTGACAGTAAAAGAAGATTATCCAGACGGGGTATTGGCAGGCGGCGAAGTAATCATTAAGGCAGGTGACAGAAAATGAAAGCAGTAGGAATTATTTTGGCGGGTGGCAATAACAACCGGATGGGAGAACTGTCCAGAAAACGTGCGATTCCGGCGATGCCGGTCGGCGGAAGTTTCCGCTGCATTGACTTTGTCTTAAGTAATATGAGCAATTCGCATGTACAGACAGTTGCGGTACTCACACAGTATAATTCCCGTTCACTGAATGAACATTTAAGTTCTTCAAAATGGTGGGATTTTGGAAGAAAACAGGGAGGTCTGTATCTGTTTACACCGACCGTTACGGCAGAAAACAGTGACTGGTATCGTGGCACGGCAGATGCCATGTATCAGAATATTGATTTCCTGAAAAACCGTCACGAACCGTATGTGATCATATCCAGCGGTGACTGTGTGTATAAGATGGATTACAATGACCTGCTGGAGTTTCATATCGCAAAGAAAGCAGATATTACCATTGCGTGCAAGGATATGCCGGCGGATGCGGATGTCAGCCGTTTCGGAGTCGTCCGTATGAATGAAGATTCCCGGATCACGGATTTTGAGGAAAAACCGCTGGTGGCACAATCCAATACGATTTCCACAGGAGTGTATATTATCCGGAGAAGACAGCTGATCGAAATTCTCGAAAAATCAGCGGAGGAAAACCGGTTTGATTTTGTTACGGATGTGCTGGTGCGTTACCGCAATGTAAAGCGTGTGTATGGATATAAACTGAATAGTTACTGGAGTAATATTGCAAGTGTAGATGATTACTTCCGTACAAATATGGACTTTTTGAAACCGGATGTGAGAAAGTACTTTTTCCGCGAAGAGCCGAAGATTTATTCGAAAGTGGATGATCTTCCGCCGGCAAAATACAATATGGGATCGGATGTCAGCAACAGTCTGATCGCCAGTGGATGTATTATAAACGGCAGGGTAGAAAATTCTGTTTTGTTTAAGAAAGTGTTTGTAGGAAAAAATTGCGTGATCAAGAATTCGATTATCTTGAATGATGCATATATTGGCGATAATACGCATGTAGAAAACTGCATTGTGGAGAGCCATGGAACGCTTCGGGCAAATACATTTTATTCCGGAGACGATGCTGTCCGGATTGTTGCAGAAAACAACGAAAGATATATGCTCTAGGGAGAGACTAGAAGGGGGATACATATGCAGATTACAGACGTTAGAATCCGCAAGGTGGAAAAAGAAGGCAAGATGAAAGCCGTGGTATCTATCACAATCGATGATGAATTTGTCGTACATGATATCAAAGTGATCGAAGGGGAAAAAGGATTGTTTATCGCGATGCCGAGCAGAAAAGCCGGCGACGGAGATTTCCGGGATATCGCACATCCGATCAATTCCGCGACAAGGGATCAGATTCAGGGATTGATACTGAAAAAGTATGAAGAGGTCTTGCAGGAGAAGGAATAAACGATTAAAATAAGAGAAATGGGACTGTGGAGTAATCCATGGTCCTTTTCTTAATTACAGACTTTTTGAATCCGTAATTGCGAAACTTATGGATGGGCGGCTCCCGTGTGGTGGCTGGGGCTGCTGCTTCCTGTGGCGTGCGATTCAGACAGAATCTTAGAATTTGCGAAAATGATTGCGTGGCTCTAATTTTGTGTCCGGGCAACGTTTCGACAGCGGCGCGGCTTGTGTCCGTCTGGCAGGGATGCGCTCAGAATTTCTAGTCTGCCTAAGCGGAGCACTTCAAAAATTTTATTGCGCCCGCTCCCGGTTGTGTCTCCCTATGAACACTTTGACAGTCCTTTCATAAATGTGGTCGCAAACCGACCCGCGGGCACAGTATTTTGAAGCACTCCGCTAAGGCAGACACGAAATCCTTCGGACGCGCCCCTGCCAGACGGACACAAGCCGCGCCGCTGTCGAAACTTGAACGAACGCAAATCATCAAAGGAGCCACGCGGTCATTTTCTGCAGATTCTTGATTCTGGATGTTGAGCACGTCACAGGAAGCAGCAGCCCCAGCCACCACACGGGAGCCACCCGGCGGTACCTTTCGTAATTAACGGACAAAAATTCAAATAAAAGGAGAATTGGATACATGTTTTTAATTGCAGGACTTGGAAATCCGGACAAGAAATACGAAAAAACAAGACATAATATTGGATTTGATACCGTCGATGCACTGGCAGAAAAATACAACATCAGCATCACGGAGAAAAAACATAAAGCGCTGTGTGGAAGCGGTGTGATCGAAGGCGTAAAAGTCATCCTGGCCAAACCGCAGACCTATATGAATTTAAGCGGAGAAAGCATCGCAGAAATCGTGAATTTCTATAAGCTTGATCCAGAGAGTGAAATGCTGATTATTTTTGATGACATCTCTTTGGCACCGGGAAATATCCGTGTGCGCAAAAAAGGCAGTGCAGGTGGGCATAATGGAATCAAGAGCATTATTTCAAGTGTGGGAACCTCAAACTTTATGCGAATTAAAGTCGGTGTGGGGGAAAAGCCACAGGGATGGGATCTGGCAGACCATGTGCTTGGCCGTTTTTCCGGGGAGGACCGTGCAAGGGTGGAAGAAGCCATACGGGATGCGGAAGATGCAGCAGTCCTGATGATTCAGGGGGAAGCAGACAAGGCAATGAATGATTTTAATGCAAAAAAGCAGGAGAATACAAAGTAAGTGAAAGCATTTATAGAACCGCTGCAGGAATTGAGCGGATATGAAGATATGACAAAAGCGGCCATGCAGCCGGGACTGGTGACCATCAGTGGCTGTATTGATGCACAGAAGCCACATATGATTTACACGCTTGGAAGGACACGCAGCCGGCGTCTGATCGTAACGTTTCATGAGCAGAAAGCGAAAGAATTGTATGACGACTATCGTTTTTTTGATCCGTCAGTGGTGTATTATCCGGCAAAGGATGTGCTGTTTTATCAATCGGATATCCGCGGAAACCTTCTTACCGCAGAGCGGATCAGTGCATTGCGGGCAATTCATGAAAATGAACAGGTGACGGTGATCACAACATTTGATGCCCTGATGAATACGATGCCAAGGGATGCACAGGTGTGGGACAGTGTGCTGCATATTGCACAGGGAGATACCCTGGATCTGGATGCACTTGTGGAACAGCTGGTGCGGATGGGATATGAACGGCAGTATCAGGTGGATAATATCGGTCAGTTTGCATTAAGAGGTGGAATTCTTGATATTTTTCCGCTGACGGAAGAAAATCCGGTCCGGATTGAACTGTGGGATGATGAAGTAGATACCCTTCGCACCTTTGATGTGGAAAGTCAGAAATCTATTGAAAATATAGAAAAGCTTGTGGTATATCCGGCATGTGAACTGGTTCTTTCGACCGAAGAGAAAGCAGAAGGTATCCGCAGACTGTTAAAGGAAGCAGAAGCTTTTTCCGATAAATTGCGGAAAGAAATGAAAACCGAGGAAGCCTATCGGGCACTGTCACAGGCAAAAGAACTGGCACAGGAATGGGAAGAATTGTCGGAAACCGCGGGAATGGATGCTTTTTTGTCCTATTTCTGCAGGGAACGGTGGAGCCTTCTGGATTATTTTGATCCGGCAGATACATTTGTGTTTTTCGATGAGCTGAGCCGGAGCGCGGAACGCGGACGGCAGACGGAACTGGAATTTTCGGAGAGCATGAAGCAGCGTCTGGAAATGGGGTATATTCTGCCGGGGCAGATGAACGAACTGTTTGGCTATAAGGAAATCATGGGAAGGCTTGAAAAATATTCCTGCTGTGCGGTTTCCGCACTGGATATCAAGACCTGCGGATTAAAATCCAATGGGCAGTTCGGCATTCATGTAAAGAGCGTAAGCGCATACAATAACAGCTTTGAACTTCTGATCGCAGACCTGAAGAAATACAAAAAAAACGGATACCGTATTATTTTACTTTCCGGTTCCCGCACGCGCGCGAAGCGTCTGGCGGAGGATATTTTAAACGAAGGACTCAACTGTTTTTATACGGAAGATTACGATCACGATCTGGTGGCAGGACAGATCATGGTCTGCTACGGAAAAGTGCATCAGGGGTATGAATATCCGATCCTGCAGTTTGCAGTGATTACGGATACGGATATTTTCGGGGAAGAAAAAAAGAAAAAGAAGCGGCACCGCACCTATGAGGGCGAAAAAATCCAGCAGTTTACGGATCTGAGTGTCGGGGATTATGTCGTACATGAAAATCATGGGCTTGGTATCTACAAAGGAATTGAAAAGATAGAAGTCGACCGAAAGGTGAAAGATTACATCAAGATCGAATATGCGGGAGGCTCCAATCTGTATATTCTTGCAACACAGCTTGACCAGATCCAGAAATATGCGGGGAAAGACGCAAGAAAACCAAAACTCAATAAACTTGGAAGCCAGGAGTGGACAAAAACCAAGGGAAAAGTGCGTGGAGCCGTGCGTCAGATTGCACAGGATCTGGTGAAATTATATGCCGAGCGGGAAGAACAGAATGGCTATATGTATGGACCGGATACGGTATGGCAGAGAGAGTTTGAAGAACTGTTCCCGTTTGAAGAGACCGAAGATCAGGTGCTTGCCATTGATGCAACCAAGCGGGATATGGAGAGTCATAAGATTATGGACCGGCTGATCTGCGGGGATGTCGGTTACGGAAAGACGGAGATTGCGATCCGTGCAGCTTTCAAAGCAGTGCAGGAGAATAAACAGGTGGCATACCTTGCGCCGACAACCATTCTTGCCCAGCAGATTTATAATACGTTTTCCCAGAGAATGAAGGATTTCCCTGTCCGGGTGGATCTGTTGTGCCGTTTCCGCACGGCAGCGCAGCAGAAGAAGACCATCAGTGATCTGAAAAAAGGACAGGTGGATATTATTGTGGGAACACACCGGATTCTGTCAAAAGATGTGCAGTTTAAAGATCTTGGGCTTCTTGTCGTGGACGAGGAACAACGGTTTGGTGTGGCTCACAAAGAAAAAATCAAACAGTTAAAGACCAATGTGGATGTGCTGACACTTACTGCCACACCGATTCCGCGGACACTTCACATGAGCCTGATCGGAATCCGGGATATGAGCGTTTTAGAGGAACCCCCGATGGACCGTGTCCCTATTCAGACGTATGTCATGGAATATAATGAGGAACTGGTCCGGGAGGCAATCACGCGGGAACTTGCCCGTGGAGGACAGGTATATTATGTGTATAACAAAGTAAGGGATATTGATGAAGTGACGTCACGCATTCAGGAGCTGGTGCCGGAGGCAAATGTGGCATTTGCTCATGGACAGATGAGAGAAAACCAGCTGGAGGATATCATGTACCGGTTTATCAATGGAGACATTGATGTACTGGTATCAACGACAATCATAGAGACGGGACTGGATATCTCAAATGTCAATACCATGATTATTCATGACGCGGATAATATGGGGCTTTCCCAGCTGTATCAGCTGCGCGGGCGGGTCGGCAGATCCAATCGTACGGCGTATGCGTTTCTTATGTACCGCAGAAACAAAATGCTCAAAGAGGTGGCGGAAAAACGACTGGCTGCCATCCGGGAGTATTCGGATCTGGGCAGCGGATTTAAGATTGCCATGCGGGACCTGGAGATCCGGGGAGCCGGAAATCTGCTGGGAGCTGAACAGAGCGGTCACATGGAGGCGGTTGGATATGATCTGTACTGCAAGATGCTTCACGAAGCGGTGAAAGAAGCCCGGGGAGAAGCACCGGCCGAACAGTTTGAGACTTCCGTTGATATCCGGACGGATGCATTTATTCCGTCCACATATATTGCAAATGAGTCGCAGAAACTGGATATGTATAAGCGGATCGCCGGAATTGAAACGGATGAGGAAGCGGAGGAAATGCTCGAAGAACTGATTGACCGTTTTGGAGAGCCTCCGAAGTCTGTGCAGAATCTGCTGACAATTGCCAGACTCAAAGCGGTTGCCCACAGTGTATATATTAAGGAAATTGTTCAAAGAGAAGATCTGTTAAAAATCCTAATGTACGAAAAAGCAAAGATTCATGCACAGCGTATTCCGGAGCTGGTAAAAACATTTGCTCCATCACTGAAATTTGCGGCAGATCCGAAGGGACCGTACTTCACTTACCATCTGGGAGCAAATTCAAGGGAAAAGAACAGGGAAATTCTGGAAGTTCTCAGGCAATTATTGGAACAAATGCACGTTTTTTTGTGTGCGGAGCCGTAAAAGTGCTTGCCTGATGTAGGGAAAAGAATTATAATACTCTGGTATATAGGTGAAAAGAAACTCCCGGGAGGAACTATGAAAGCAAAAAAAGTTACAGCGATTATTTTAGCCGGTGCAATCTGCGCAGCAGCTTTTACCGGATGTGGTATAAATACAGGTGCGACGGCAGCAAGCATGAAAAATCAGACCGTCACGATGGGCATGGCAAACTTTACATGCCGTTATCAGCAGGCAAATGTAGAAGATTATTATAAGAGCATGATGGGGGCCAAAAGCAGCAGTGAGCTCTGGAGCAAGGATTTATATGGAAACGGAACAACCATGGAAGACACCATGAAAGATTCCGTTATAGAACAGCTTCATGAGATGTATACGTTACAGGCACATATGAAAGACTATGATGTGAGTGTGACAAAAGACGAAAAGGCAGCAATCAAAAAAGCTGCACAGCAGTTTATCAGCGATAATTCTTCCGAGGCACTCAAGGAGATGACTGCAGACGAAGATACCGTGGAGGAACTGCTTACGCTCTACACCATCCGCAGCAAGATGCAGAAAGCCATCGAGGCAGAAGCAGATACCAATGTGACGGATGAAGAGGCAAATGAGCGCGGTTATACGATGATGACTATTTCTACAACTTCCCATCAGGATGACAGCGGAAATACCGTAGAATATACCGATGACGAGAAAAAGCAGCTGAAGGAGACCGCAAACAAAATCGAAGATGCGGTAAAGAATGGAAAAACTCTCGAAGATGCTGCAAAGGATGAGGATCAGCAGACCACTACCGGTGCGTATGCATCCGATGATTCCACATTGGATACATCTGTGAAAAAGGCATTGGATGATTTGAAAGAAGGAGAAACTTCCGATGTGATTGAAACAGACAGTGCATTATATATTGTTCGTCTGGACAGTGAAACAGACAAAGACGCTACAGAAAAAAATCGTCAGAATATTATTGACAAACGTAAAAGTGACCACTACAATGAAGTGCTGGAGGGCTGGCAGAAAAAAGACGGCTGGAAGGTCAATAAAAAGAATGTTGCAAAGATTTCATTTAAGAATTCCCTGACACAGCAGGACCCGAATGCCTCTACAGAGACACAGACTTCCACAGAAACACAGAATGCAGAGAGTACACAGTAATGCAAAAAGATAACATTGTGTTAATTGGAATGCCGGGGGTGGGTAAGAGCACCGTCGGCGTTATCCTTGCTAAGGTGCTGGGATATCAGTTTATAGATGCAGATTTAGTCATTCAGGAGCAGGAGAAGCGCCTGCTTCGTGAGATCATTGCAGAAGAGGGAACCGAAGGGTTCATTCAGGTAGAAAACCGTGTGAATGCGACACTTGAGGCACATCATGCAATTATTGCAACCGGAGGCAGTGTCGTCTACGGAAAAGAAGCTATGGAGCATCTGCAGGAAATCGGAACGGTTATATATCTTGAGGTGGCATATCCGGAGCTGGAAAAGCGTCTGGAAGATATCAAAGGCAGGGGTGTTGTTTTAAGAGACGGACAGACGTTATATGATCTGTATCTGGAGCGCACGCCGCTGTATGAAAAATATGCGGATATCCGGATTTCGGAGACGGGGCTGGATATCGAACAGACCGTTGAACAGATTGTGGATGGTATCACAAATTTACACTAGATGAATAGGATAGATAGTAGGGTAGCGTACTATACGAAATAGGGCGTTTATTGAGGTGAGATATGGAACAATATGTAATCAAAGGCGGAAATCCGCTGAATGGTGAGGTAGAAATCGGCGGGGCAAAGAATGCGGCACTGGCAATTCTTGCAGCTGCGATCATGACGGATGAAACGGTTACAATCGAAAATTTGCCGAACGTGAGAGATATTAATGTATTATTGCAGGCGATTGCAGAGATCGGTGCAATGGTAGACCGTATTGATGCACATACCGTAAAGATCAACGGTTCATTTATCAAAGACGTGACGGTGGACAATGAATTTATCCGTAGAATCCGTGCGTCCTATTATTTGATCGGTGCACTTCTTGGAAAATACAAAAAGGCGGAAGTGGCTCTTCCGGGCGGATGCGATATCGGAAGCAGACCGATTGATCTGCATATCAAAGGATTTCGTGCAATGGGAGCAGAAGTGGATATTGCACATGGTCTTGTTATTGCAGAGGCAGAAAAATTAAACGGAACACATATTTATCTGGATAAAGTATCGGTTGGAGCAACGATCAATATTATGATGGCAGCATCCATGGCAGAAGGAAAAACCGTAATTGAAAATGCGGCAAAAGAGCCTCATGTGGTAGACGTGGCAAATTTCTTAAACAGTATGGGTGCGAATATCCGTGGTGCAGGAACGGATGTTATCCGTATTGTCGGTGTGGAGAAGCTGCATAAGACAGAGTATTCGGTTATCCCGGATCAGATAGAGGCAGGAACCTTTATGTTTGCGGCAGCGGCAGCAGGGGGAGATGTGCTGGTAAAGGATGTTATTCCGAAACATCTGGAAGCAACAACCGCCAAACTTGTGGAGGCAGGATGCAAAGTTGAGGAGTTCGATGATGCGGTTCGGATTATTTCGGATGGAAAACTGCATCACACACAGGTGACAACACTTCCGTATCCGGGATTCCCGACAGATATGCAGCCACAGATGGCAGTAATTCTGGGAATTGCAGAGGGAACCAGTACAGTTACGGAGAGCATTTTTGAAAACCGTTTCAAATATGTGGATGAACTGACGCGTATGGGAGCCAATATCAAGGTAGAGAGCAATATTGCCATTATCAATGGAGTGACCCGTTATACAGGTGCCAGGGTGAATGCGCCGGATCTGCGTGCGGGAGCAGCGCTGGTGATTGCCGGTCTGGTGGCAGAGGGAATTACGGTGATTGATGATATTTATTTTATCGAGCGTGGATACGAAGAATTTGATCAGAAGCTGCGCGGCATTGGGGCACAGATTGAAAAGGTATCGGATGAAAAAGAAATTCAGAAGTTTATTCTGAAAGTTTCATAAATAAAAAGAACGGGTAAAAAAGGGAGTGTGAAAAACATTGGTATGTTTTCACACTCCCTTTTCATTTGAAAAATTTATAAAACCGCTTTGATATAGAGGTCGCGGCTGGCGGTGGAAAGATCCAGACAGGATTTATCATCAAACTGGACAATCGGACGGGACAGTGCATTCTGATTTAACATGACAATGGTACATCCCCTTCCGTCACTTAAGATGACGCGGTTACTCTGGTAAGTGCTGGCAATCTGCTTTAAGAAAACCAGAATATATTTTGTATGGTATTTCTGGAAACCATCTTCTTCAAATTTACTGATCACTTCGAACGGACACAACGGAGAGCGATAGGAACGTGCCGCTGTCATGGCATCGTACACATCGGCAATTGCAACGATCATTGCAAAATTGTCAATGTAATCTTCCGTCAATCCGGTCGGATAGCCGCTTCCATCACAGCGCTCGTGATGCATCAGGGCAGCTTTTTTGATACGGGAATCCAGATCCGGCTGACGTTTTAAAATCTCGTATCCGAGTGCCGGGTGCTGTTTGATTTTTGCGAACTCCTCATCGGTCAGAGATCCCGGCTTATTTAAGATATCGGAAGGAATCAGCAGTTTTCCGATATCGTGCATCAGTCCGGCAAGCGTAAGAATGTCCAGATCGTGACGTTCAAAACGCAGCCAGCGGCCGATCATTCGTGAAATGAGTGCAACGTTGAGACTGTGCGCATAAACCGAATCGGCCACAGTACGCATGTTGTAAAGCATATCAAACATTTCAACGATGGTGTTGCGGGACTGGAACAGATCTGCGACACTGCCCAGAAGTTTTTGCGAGTCAATCGGTTTGTTATCCTTGATGGCTGCGGTATACATCTGTTTCATCAGCTCAATTGCCTGAACATACTCAATCTGGAACGTGCGGAATTCACTGGAACCGGCGACTTTCTGTGAGTGTGTTTTGCTTTCCTGGGCGTATGTTTTTGCTTCTTTTACAGGCTTTGGAGCCTCCTCCTGCGGAGCAGGTTCTTCGCCCTCAATTTCTGCATATTCCACACGGTACAGTTTCATGCGGTTGATCAGCTGACGGGTTACAGCAGAACCGGCGGGAGCCAACGGCTGTCCAAGCGGTGTGATCACAGGCTGTGCAAGGATGGCACCTTCCTGTAGTTGTTTTGTCTCAATTTTTATCATTTTTTATCTCTCCGTATGTAACGTATATACAAAAGTATAGAATTATTTCACGCAAAAGTCAATCTTTTAGGGCTTGACAGATGAAAGAAACTGGAGTATGGTAGCACTTGGATATTTCAAATTTAATATTGTAAGCTTTCTCTTATTCAGAGTGATGGAGATACATAGGATCTGTGAAGTCACGGCAACCCCTGTTTTGGAAGGTGCCAACCTGAGCGAGTTAATCGAACAATAAGGGGATTTGATTATCTTTAGATCAATCCGCTGCGAGGCGGTTTTTTTTATTTCTGTATAAAACAAGAGAGGAGAAACAAAAAGCAATGGAAAAATTATTATTCACATCAGAGTCCGTTACAGAAGGACATCCTGACAAAATGTGTGATGCGATTTCAGATGCCATTCTGGATGCATGCATGGAGCAGGACCCGATGAGCCGTGTAGCCTGTGAGGCAGCAAGCTGTACCGGTTTCGTACTTGTTACAGGAGAAATTACAACAAAGGCAACTCTTGATATTCCTGCAATTGTAAGAAAGACTGTAAACGAGATCGGATACAACGATGCAAAGACCGGTTTTGACGGACATACCTGTGCGGTTATGGTAGCTTTAGATCAGCAGTCCGCAGATATTGCCATGGGTGTTGACAAGGCACTTGAGGCAAAAGAGGGCGAGCTGACAGATGATCTGGATACCGGCGCCGGAGATCAGGGAATGATGTTTGGATATGCAACCAATGAGACACCGGAATTTATGCCATATCCGATTTCACTGGCACACAAGCTGGCATTACAGCTTACAAAGGTTCGTAAAGACGGAACACTTACCTACCTTCGTCCGGATGGAAAGACACAGGTTTCTGTAGAGTATGATGAAGCAGGAAAGCCAAAGAGACTTGAGGCAGTTGTTTTATCTACCCAGCATGATGAGGACGTTACCCAGGAACAGATCCATGAGGATATTAAGAAATATGTCTTTGATCCGATCCTTCCAAAGGAGCTGATCGATGGAGATACCAAATTCTTTATCAATCCGACCGGACGTTTCGTAATCGGCGGACCACACGGAGATGCAGGTCTGACCGGTCGTAAGATCATCGTTGATACCTATGGTGGATATGCACGTCACGGCGGCGGAGCTTTTTCCGGAAAAGACTGCACAAAGGTTGACCGTTCCGCAGCATATGCTGCACGTTATGTTGCAAAGAACATTGTTGCAGCAGGTCTTGCTGATAAGTGTGAGATTCAGTTATCTTACGCCATCGGTGTTGCACAGCCTACTTCTGTCATGGTTGATACATTCGGTACAGGAAAGATCGCAGATGATGAGCTGGTAAAGATTGTACGTGAGAACTTTGATCTTCGTCCGGCAGGAATTATCAAGATGCTGGATCTGCGCCGTCCGATTTACCGTCAGACAGCTGCTTATGGTCACTTCGGACGCAATGACTTAAATCTCCCATGGGAGGCAACAAACAAGGCAGAGGCTTTAAAGAAGTATCTTTAATTTATGAAAAGTTTACATAATTTTTTATAAAAGAATGATATAATAAGACACAGAGTTTGTTCTGTGTCTTATTTTTTTACAGGGAAGGAATACGAATGAAGATAAAAACCAAACTGATCATTTCGTTCTGTATTATTATCTTTGTGCCATCGATCCTGGCGATTGCCACGATCAGCGCCTATTGTAATTTTCAGTCGCATGTGATCGAGCAGACGTATGGAATTAAGAATGCGGATGCCTATAGTATTATCAATTCTGTACCGATGTTAAACCGTTATACTGCACCGGATTTTGAAAAGATCAAAAAGACCATAAAGTTATCTCCTTCAAAAATGGAGGACGTTTCGTATCTTAGTGAGATCAATGAGAGCCTGGAACAGAAATATTCCTATCTGGTGGTAAGAATCGGGGAGAATATTTCTTTCAATGGGGGAAGTGATAATGAAAAGATTCTTTCGGAACTTCCGGTATATGGGGCAAACAGTTCGAAACAGGGAGTGGACAAATATATCGACCGGGACGATGAAATTCTGGTAAAACAGGCAGATTTTAAGCTGGATTCGGGAGAAAAATGTACGGCGTATATAGTCACGTCTTTTGATGCTACCGGGCAGGAGATCCGCCAGTTTATTTTATGGGGGATTATCTGTGTGGTAATCATTCTGTTACTGACAGCGATCATGATGATTGTGTGGATCTACCGGAGCATGATTACACCGATCCAGAAACTGCGCGTTGCGGCAGAAAATATCAAAGAAGGAAATCTCGATTTTGCGTTGGATACCGGAGGCGACGATGAGATCGGGGAACTTTGCACGACCTTTGAACAGATGCGTCAGCGCTTAAAAGATAATGCAGAGGAAAAACTAAGCAACGAAAAAGAAAACCGCACGCTGATCAGCAACATTGCCCATGACCTGAAAACACCGATTACGGCGGTAAAGGGCTATTCGGAAGGCATCATGGATGGAGTAGCCAATACGCCGGAGAAATTAGATAAGTATATCCGTACCATTTACAACAAAGCAAATGAGATGGATACACTGATCAATGAACTGACACTGTATTCCAAGATCGACACCAACCGTATTCCATATGATTTTGCAAAGCTGAACGTTGCCGCATATTTTAAGGATTGTGTGGAAGAAATCGGACTGGATCTGGAGGCAAAGGGGATTGCCCTGTCTTATTTTAATTATGCAACACCGGATACCCAGATTATTGCAGATCCGGAGCAGCTGCGCAGAGTAATCAATAATATTATAGGAAATTCCGTAAAATATATGAATAAAACGGAAAAATTCATCAACATCCGGATTAAGGATGTCGGGGATTTTATTCAGGTAGAAATCGAAGACAATGGAAGGGGAATCGCCCAGAAAGATCTGCCATATATTTTTGACCGGTTCTACCGGACAGATGCTTCGAGAAATTCGGCAACCGGTGGCAGCGGAATCGGACTTTCCATTGTAAAAAAGATCATAGAGGATCATGGAGGGAAAATCTGGGCAACCAGCAAAGAAGATTCCGGCACTACCATGTACTTTGTAATACGCAAATATCAGGAGGTAACAGCAAATGAGCAGAATACTGATCGTTGAAGATGAAGTGGCTATTGCAGATCTGGAGAAAGATTATCTGGAACTGAGTGGCTTTGAAGTGGAAATTGAAAATGACGGAACCAAAGGACTCGAAAGAGCCCTGCATGAGGAGTTTGATCTGTTTATCTTAGATCTCATGCTTCCGGGAGTGGATGGATTTGAAATCTGTAAAAAGATCCGTGAGACAAAGAATACACCAATCCTTATGGTTTCCGCAAAAAAGGATGATATTGACAAGATTCGCGGGCTCGGACTGGGGGCAGACGATTATGTGACAAAACCGTTTTCCCCGAGTGAACTGGTAGCCCGTGTGAAGGCACATCTGGCACGGTATGAGCGACTGATCGGCAGCAATATGCCACAAAATGATATCATTGAGATCCGGGGCATTAAAATAGACAAGACGGCGCGCCGGGTATGGGTCAATGGAGAAGAGAAACAGTTTACGACAAAAGAGTTTGATTTGCTGACTTTTTTGGCAGAGAATCCAAATCATGTATTTACAAAAGAGGAATTGTTCCGTAAAATATGGGATATGGAATCTATCGGTGATATTGCAACGGTTACCGTACACATCAAAAAGATTCGAGAGAAGATTGAGATGAATACGAACAAGCCGCAGTACATCGAGACCATCTGGGGAGTCGGATATCGGTTTAAATTATAAACGGTCTGCCTCCTGAAACTATGATTAAGGGGGCTGTTATGAACGAACACAAAAAACATGGCAGCAGTTTCTCCAGCAAAATGGGCTTTATTCTTGCCGCTGCGGGATCTGCTGTCGGACTTGGAAATCTGTGGAGGTTTCCTTACCTTGCCGCAAAATACGGTGGAGGTTCTTTTTTACTGATCTATGTGATCCTTGCGGTTACGTTTGGATTTGCACTTATGATCACAGAAATTGCACTGGGCAGAAAAACCGGGAAAAGTGCACTGTATGCATTCAGCACACTGCATGAAAAGTGCGGTTTTATTGGAATTCTTGCCAGCATTGTGCCGATTATCATTCTTCCGTATTACTGTGTGATCGGTGGATGGGTCATCAAATTTGCATGGGCATTTCTTACAGGAAGCGGAAATGCAGCGGCAGCAGATGATTATTTTTCAAATTTTATTGCAAAGACCGGGGAACCGGTGATGTGGCTGGTAATTTTTATCCTTGCCACTTCGGTTGTGATTCTGCTTGGCGTAAATAAAGGAATTGAAAATATCAGCAAAGTGCTGATGCCGCTTCTGGTAGTTCTTTCCGTTATTATTGCGGTATTTGTTGTGACCCGTCCGGGAGCAGGGGCAGGAATTGTCTACTACTTAAAGCCGGATCTTTCCAAGATCAGTGCGAATGCTTTCCTGGCGGCACTGGGACAGCTGTTTTATTCCATGTCGCTGGCGATGGGCATTATGATTACATATGGCTCCTATATGAAGAAAAATGAGGATATAGAGAGCAGTGTGCGGAATATCGAAATCTTTGATACCGGAATTGCATTTCTGGCAGGACTGATGATTGTACCGTCCGTGTTTGTGTTTTCCGGTGGAGATCAGGTATCGCTGAAGGCAGGACCGACACTAATGTTTATTACACTGCCAAAAGTGTTTGACAGTATGGCGGGAGGACACCTGATCGGAACGGTATTTTTTGTGCTGGTATTGTTTGCTGCACTGACATCGTCCATTTCCCTGATGGAGACAGTGGTTTCCATTTTCGTGGATAAGACAAAAAAGAGCCGTAAATTTATTACGGTCTGTGTAACCGTTTATACGGTGTTGATGGCAATTCCGTCTTCTCTTGGATTTGGAATCTGGAGTGGGTTTTCCATTCACGGAATGAGTATTCTGGATTTCTTCGATTTTATATCCAACAGTGTCCTTATGCCGATTGTGGCATTCCTGACCTGTGTATTTGTCGGTTTTATTGTGAAACCAGAGACGATTATGGATGAAGTGGAATCTTCCACACAGAAATTTAAGAGTAAGAAACTGTATATTGTATTGATCAAGTATGTTGCACCGATACTGCTACTGCTGATTTTATTCAGTTCGGTATTAAATGCACTTGGAATCATTACTTTGTAACGGACAACAGAAAAGAAGAAACAAAAAACCCTATGCATAATGCATAGGGTTTTTAGATAAATATATGTTTGTTCTGTTCAATTGTATTCGGACTTGCTAGGCAGTTCCGGAGTTTAACCTCTCCGGCAGGGGTGTGAGCACACGACGGATACCGGAACCCTCCGCAGGAATTCCTGATCCAAATAGTCCGCATCTGCTGTACTGCGTTTTCAACAGGCAGCATGTCATGTTGTGAAAACAAATCCCTGCGCTGGACAATCGCGCTTGCTGTAAAAAACAGATCAATGAAATCTATGACATACTGAGCTGTAATACTGACAGTTCAGAGAATAAAGCCTACTTGTTTATGCGTGCGGTACTCTCACCGCCTGAGCCTGATGGTCAAATATTGTACCGTCCTTATATGGACTCATATAAGCGTACCCCGAAAACCGAAGTTTGTCAAGTGTTATTCGCTTTTCATGACCATTATACGCTATGTTTGCCGGGAAATCAATTGTGGAAATTCGAGAAATACAAAAAGTTGTGTCAAAAGAGGGAAAAACGGCTCAAAGATTGCAAGAAAATGGTCGATATAGTATAATAAAGTATAAAAAAGTAAAGGCAAGGAAAACCATGATCGATATTCACTGTCACCTTCTGTACGGAGTAGACGACGGAGCAAAAACAATAGAAGAATCTGTGGCGATGCTTGAGGCAGCAAAAGAGCAGGGCATTTCTGCAATGATCCTGACACCGCATTACCGGCACGGCATGTTTGCTTATCCGAAGGAAGAAATTGAAGAACATTTCCGTATTCTGGAGCCGTATGCACAGAAACTTGGAATTTATCTTGCACTGGGCACCGAATACCATGTGAACAGTCATATTGTCGAGGCACTTGACAGTGGCAGATGCCGGACAATGGCCGGCTCGCGGTATGTGTTGTGTGAGTATTCGCACGACAGTGAATATGCCTATATTTACCAGATGACGCAGGAACTGGTTCTGCACGGATATATTCCGGTATTTGCACATGTGGAGCGGTATGGAGCACTTGCAGATTTACAGCTGGCAGAGGAGCTGCGCAATCTTGGGGCATGGATTACGGTGAATGCGGATGCGGTACTCGGACTTGAGGGTATGGGTCCAAAGAAATACTGTAAAAAGATGCTGAAGGCAGAATGTGTGGATGCGATTGCATCGGACAGCCATGGAATAAAAAACCGTGCCAATCATATGGGAAAATGTTATGAGCTGATCGAAAAAAAATTTGGCAGGGAATATGCGGATCAGCTTTTGGTGAATCATCCGGCAAAGATTCTGACCGGAGAAATGAAATAGTAAGTAATGGAGCATTGATATGGAACAGCAGTTACAACAGGAACGTATTGTAATTGAAAATGATGATGAAATTGAAATTGATCTGAAAGATCTCGTTTTAGAGATCCTTTCTTTCTGGAAATGGGTGTTGTTTGCACTGATTATCGGAGCCGTGACCGCATATTGTATCAGCAGGTTTGTAATGGTGCCGCAGTATGAGTCAACATCCCAGTTTTATGTATTGTCCAAAAGCATGTCGATTACAAGTCTTGCGGATATACAGACAGGTACAAGTCTGACAAACGATTATATGGTTATCGTAGAGGGGCGTCCCGTGCTTGAGCAGGTAATTGAGAATCTCGGACTGGACGAGACCTACAGTTCCCTGAAGAAAAAAGTTACCCTGAATAATCCTTCCAACTCGCGAATCCTCGAGATTACGGTGCGCGATGCAAACCCATCCATGGCAAAAAAGATTGCGGATGAGATCGCGCGAGTCAGTGTGGCCTTTATCCAGCAGAAAATGGATCAGGATGCACCGAATATCATTCAAAAAGGATATTCCGACGGAGAACCGGTCAGCCCGAGTACCATGAAAAATACGGTGATCGGAGGAATACTTGGCATGTTTTTGGCGATTGCGGTTATTGTGGTGGCTTATCTGTTCAATGATACGATTATGAATGCAGATGATGTACAAAGGAAGCTGGGGCTGAATGTTCTTGGTACGCTTCCTTTGGAAGAGGCCGAATACGATGGGGAAAAAGAGCGCAAGCGTAAGAGAAGGAAGAAAAAGAAATGAAATCGGTAACATTTGAGAATCTGAAAAAACAAAATTATACGATGAAAGAATCACTCCGGGCATTAAAAACCAATATCCAGTTCTGCGGAGATGATATCTGCACCATCGTTGTGACATCTGCCATGCCAAACGAAGGGAAAAGTACCGTGACGATGGATCTGGCACGTTCTTTTTCGGAATCCGGCAAACGTGTATTGCTGATCGATACCGATATGCGTAAATCCGTATACGTGGGACGATTACGTGCAGTGGCTTCGGATGGAAGGGAAATCTACGGATTATCCCATTTCCTTTCTGGACAAAAAAAACTTGAAGATGTATTATACGGAACAACGATTCCGGGACTGTTTATGATTTTTGCAGGACCGTCTGTACCAAACCCGACAGAAATTCTGGAAAAAAAGTATTTTACCGAGTTACTTAATTTTGCAAAAGAACATTTTGATTATGTATTGCTGGATTGTGCGCCGATCGGAGCTGCAATCGACGCAGCAGTGATCGCAAAACACTGTGATGGTGCGATTCTTGTTGTTGCCCAGGGCATGGCAAGCGGACGTCTGATCCAGACCGTCAAAAAGCAGATGGAAGCTTCCGGAGTGAGGGTACTTGGTGCGGTACTGAACAAAGTACGGATGAAGAAGAGCGGCTATGAGGGTGGCTACTATGGCGGCTATTATGGCAGCTATTATGGAAATTACGGAGAACATCATGAGAAGAATGCGTGAACCATCGACAAAACTTCATAATGCATTGTATTTTATGTCTGGAATGATGGTGGTGATTCTTGCACTTGTGATTGTGGCAGGGGTCAAAACGAAGGCGGAAAATGCCGGCTTCCACATTACGGATGATACAGAAAATTCTTATGAGCAGCAGGTTGCGGGGCAGACAGATACCACACAGGATTCCGGTCAGGAAAAGTGGCAGGAGGGTGTAGTTGCTTATCAGGGAAAAGAGTATCTGTATAATACAGATATCAAAACCTACCTCATGATGGGGGTTGATATCAATGGTCCGGTACAGCAAAGCAGCGATTATACCCAGGGCGGGCAGTCCGATGCACTGTTTCTTCTTGTTGTAAACAATAAAACAGAGCAGCTGCAGGTCATTTCCATCAATCGAAACACGATGGCAGATATCGAATTGTGTGATGAAGAAGGTATTGATATGGGACCGCTTAAAACTCAGATCTGTCTGCAGCATGCATTCGGGGACGGTAAGCGCCTCAGCTGCAGCAAAACCGTGGATGCGGTTTCCGGCCTGTTTCAAAATATTCCGATCAGCGGTTATCTTGCGATGAATATGGGGGGAATCCCACAGATGAATGATGCTGTGGGAGGAGTGGAAGTGACTGTACTGCAGGATATTTCGTTTCCCAAAGCCGGTGTGGATTTGAAAAAAGGGAAAAAAGTAACCCTGGATGGGACGCAGGCTTATTATTACCTACATGGAAGGGATACCGAAGAGTATGACAGTGCAACAAAGCGTCTGCAGCGCGAAGAACAGTATATTGTTGCCTATATGGATAAATTAAAAAAAGTATCCACAGAAAACCCGGATCAGGTGACAGAAATTTACAATTCTGTTTCCGATTATCTGGTAACCAGTGTGGATTTCACAAGTATGATTGAGCAGCTGATGAATTACAGTTTTTCGGAAGACCAGATGTATACGGTTCCCGGAAAAACGGTGGAAGGAAAACCGATTGACGGGAAACGGTATGAGGAGTACCATGTCGATGAAGATGCCATGGAAGAACTCATTATGAAGGTGTTTTATACACCCGTACAATAAGGTATCCAGTGCGCGCGCACTTGATATAGATAGAGTTACATGCAGTTTATATTACGTGGAAAGGAGGTAGATTGCGATGAAAAAGAAAATTTTCACAGGAGTTGTGACAGCTATGATGCTGGTATTTACAATGGGCACAACCGTGTTTGCAGATCCATCACCAACAAGTGATACGGCACTGGTTCAAAGAACCAATGAGCTGAATAATGCAACAACCGTTGAAAGCAGCGGTTATAATGCAAACAATGAGCTTATCACGGTTTCTTCCAAGGGTGTGGACAAAGATGTTTACCGCGAGGGAAACCGTCAGGCAAATGCTGTGGCAAGTGCACAGAACGGAAGTGCGACCGTCATGGCCATGTCTGATATCAGTGTTCCGTCTGCAACGAATACATCCAAAGGAATCAAAGTAACGATTTGTGCAAGTGGAATTAAGGCTGGAGACAATGTTTATGTATTACATAAATTAAAAAGCGGAAGCTGGCAGACGGTAAAGCCGGACAGCGTTTCCAATGGCAAAGTCACGGTTACATTGTATTCATTTTCACCGGTTATAGTTGTAAGGTACAGTTCAAATGTGAATCCTACCGTTACAACAGATCCGTCAAAGGATGAAAATTCCCAGGGATCAAATACAAATTCCAATGTAAATGACAATTCCAACAGCAGCAGCCAGACAAACAACAATAACCAGAACAACTCACAGACCAATAATCAGTATAATCCGGTTAGTGTAAATCAGAATGTGACAGTAAACTATCCACAGTCTTATGACGATGGAGAGGACAGTTTCGAGGATGATTATGACGACGGTTATACAGATGGTTATACCGATGGAAAGAATTCCGTACGGAATACTTCCACAAAGAGTTCTTCTGCCCGTGTCAATGGCAAAAGTGGAGCAGGAAGTCAGAAAGGAACATCAGCTTCCGGATCTGTTTCCTATAAGACATCTCCAAAAACCGGGGCAGCGCTTCCGGCACTTCCGTTCGTTGCAGTATTTGCGGCAGCAGGTATTGTTGTATGCGGAAGAAAAGCACGTAAGAATTAATCTCACTGGATACAATTTTATTTAGCATGTAGGTCTATGGATCGGTGATGCATGGCATCACGTGAGGGCGGTGGAATGGAATCTGCCGCCCTGCCTCAATTTTAAAGAAAGAAAACTATTTTATGAAAAGACAGAGAAAGAACGACAGAACGATCAATATCTATAAAATTCTGACCATTGTTCTGGCAGTTGTATTGATCGTGGTACTCATAATATTTGGAAGAAGCTGGATGGTTCAGAAGAATGCACAGAAAGAATATGAAAAGCTTTCTGCCCAGGTAAATGATCTGCAGAATCAGGTGAATGATAATCAGATCCATATTCCGTCAGATACGCAGACTGAGACGGAGAATGTGGCACAGGAAGTGCAGACCGAAGACAGCGAACTGGAACAAAAAGGAATAGAAATTCCACAGAAAAATTTAAACTGGAAAAAATTAAAGGGAGTCAATCAGGATATTTACGCATGGATCTACATTCCGGGAACCGGGGTGGATTATCCGGTGTTACAGCATCCGAGTGATGATTCCTATTATCTGAATTACAATATGAATGGTACCAGGGGATATCCTGGATGTATTTATACAGAGAAGGCAAACAGTAAAGAGTTTACGGATTTTGATACCGTCGTGTATGGGCACAATATGCGCAATGACACAATGTTTGCTTCTCTCCACAACTATGAAGACCAGACATTTTTTAACAATTTTCCGTATATATATGTGTATACAAAGGAAAAGGTGCTCGTGTATGAGATTTTTGCGGCATATAAGACGGACGATGCACATATTCTGCACACCAATGACTTTTCAACGAAAGAGGGACGTGTAAGTTATCTTGAAAGCATTGTGAAAAAATCCAAGAATTCGCCGGAGGTAAAGGACAAAATCCAGCTTTCGGTGGACAGTCATCTGCTGACTTTATCAACCTGTGTGAGCAAAGAGGCAGATAAGCGGTTTGTGGTTCAGGCAATTTTATTAAATGAGGAACAGCTATGAAACAGTGCAAAGTAGGTATGGATCAGGAAAATATCATATCGACCTTTGCAAGTATGCAGTTTTACGGAGATCCGGATGCTTATATCCGGGAGTTTCTTCAAAATGCCATTGATGCATGCAATACCAGGGCGGCGCTGGAATGGAGCTGGGGAACAGAGTTTCTGGAGATGGAGGAGGCAAGAGCCTTAAATTCCATGCGAAATCCGTATTCTCCTCAAATTTCCATTCAGTATAATTCCGAAACGCAGCGTCTGGTGTTTGAGGATAACGGAATCGGAATCAATGCCAGGGATATTGAGCAGTATGTTGCCAAAATCGGCGTGAGTTTTTATCAGAGCGAGGATTTTTCCGCACAGCAGCTTCATTATGAACCGGTGGCGCAGTTTGGAGTCGGTATGCTTTCCGGATTTATGGTTGCACGGGCACTGTTGATTGAGTCGAGAAAGGACAAATCGGTAAATACCGCGTGGAATGTTACGGATCGCCAGTCGTTAGAGCCGGTTACTGCAAAATGGATTGAAGGGGCGGAAACGATGGAATATATCAATTCCAACCGGGAACAGTCCGGAACCAGAATTACGCTGGTGTTACGGCCGAAATATGCAAAGAATCTGTCCCTTCAGAGGCTGGTGCACGCAGTACAGCACTATATGCTGTATCAGCCATTTCCCATTCAGATTTCCTTTGATGAAAAAAGCGTGACGCTGCGAGAACAGAATCATATCATGGACAATCCGTTCGCGGATATTCTTGGAATCATATCGATTCGTATCATGGATGAACTGATGGAGGGGTGTATCTGGATTTATAATTCCAAACATCAGGGACTGATCGGGACATCCTGCCTGTATCAGCAGGGGTTTCTTGTGACCGATGAAAAGAAAGATCTGGGGTTAAAACCGGAGTGGCTCAGGCATATGACGTATCATCTGCATTTACGGAAAAAATTCCTGACTTTGCGTCTGGCAAGGGATGATGTGGCGCATGATGAAAATCTGACGGAGCTGCGCAGGCTGATCGGCAGACGGATTGTAGAACATTTTGCATCCAATCCGCTGGGGCTGAACCAGTATATTGCCAGCGGACAGCAGCCGGTTCTGACAGAGTATGAAGAAGAGATGCAGCTGCTTGGCAAAGCTGTCACAGTGGAAGTTTATTTAAAAGGGAGAGAGATTGAACTTCCGGTTGCAACAATTATTCAGGGTTATACCGGAAAAAGCATAAGGATTGCATTTATCAGCAAGGGGCTGTTTACATATTACAGGCAGAACCATATTATGGATTTCCGGCGTTTTCTGGCAGAATACCAGCTGATTGTATTCGAAAAGAACCGAGATCTGTTCTGCCAGCTTCTGGCGCCTTATCAGGGTAGCATGCACTATGTGATAAGCAGTGAATGTCCGGGTGTTATATATGAAGAAATGGATGCAGATTTCCATATGATAAAAAGTGTGGTACCATATCGTTATCAGTATCATCTGCGGCCGGAAACGTTTCCGGATAACGAGATTTTCTGTATGGTGACGAATACGGCAAACGGAACGCTGGAACTGCGTGTCAATCCAAAGCACCGACTCTTAAGGATTCTTGAGCCTGTGATGTATCACCCGAAAGTTCACCGGATGATGGAGGTCATCTATGAGAATATCAAGCAGCGGGTTATCAATACGCAGCATCGTTGGAATAAGATTGTTGATTTCGGCGGTTCGTTCGTAGATGACTGGAAAAATCAGGAGAATGTGCCGACAGTGAGCTGTATCTGGTGCCTGGAAGGCGATTTTGATGTATCTGTGAATGAATTTATTGCGCAGACACTGACACAGAAAGAACGTGTCGATCTGGGACTTGTGGGACTGGTTTTCCGCAGGCAAGATTTTATTGACTGGTGGTTTGCACCAAGAGAGTAGGGTGATTATGGAAGAAAAAAAAGAAATATTGACAGAAGAAATAAAGATGGATAATGATCCAAAGGGTGAGGGAAAGGAGAAAGCCACTTCGCCTCTGCGCGAAGTGCTCAGCTGGGTGATCACTCTGTTGGCGGCCTTCGCACTGGCAATGGTTTTGAAGAATTACGTGATCATCAATGCAACAGTCCCGACCGGATCGATGGAGCATACCATTGAACCGGGCGATGACCTGTTCGGGCTGCGGCTGGCGTATCAGTTTTCAGAACCGAAGAGAGGAGATATCGTGATTTTCCGGTTCCCGGATGACGAAACGCAAAAATACGTCAAGCGTGTGATTGGTCTGCCCGGAGAAAAGGTTACCATTGAGGATGCGAAAATCTATATCAATGACTCTGAGACTCCTTTGAAGGAGGATTACCTGAAAGAGACATGGACAGAGGCAACCGGACCGTTTGAGTTTGAGGTTCCCAAAGACAGTTATCTGGTGCTTGGAGACAACCGGAATGATTCCTATGATGCCAGATATTGGGATCATACCTATGTCAGCAAAGATAAAATTATCGGAAAAGCTTATTTCATATACTACCCATTCCAAAGACTGGGCAGTCTATATAAATAAATCATTAAATAATTAACAAGGAGGCTATCATTATGCCAGAAAATTCAAGTTGCAGCGGAGCATCATCCTGTTCCAAAGAAAGCTGTGAGGGATGTTCCCATAATTCTCAGAATCCGCAGAGTATGCTCGAAGCGATGAATGCATATTCCAATATCAAACATGTGATTGGAGTGGTCAGCGGAAAGGGAGGTGTCGGTAAATCATTTGTTACTTCTTCCCTGGCGGTACAGATGGCGAAAGCAGGATATAAAGTGGGAATTCTGGATGCCGATATTACCGGACCGTCCATTCCAAAGATGTTTGGAGCACACGGTCAGCTGGTCGGTGACGAAAAAGGAATGTATCCGTATGAGACAAAAGAAGGAATCAAAATCGTTTCCATCAATCTTCTGATGGAAGATGAAGAGGCACCGGTTGTCTGGAGAGGACCTGTGATTGCAGGGGCTGTGAAACAGTTCTGGAATGAGGCGGTCTGGGGCGATGTGGACTATCTGTTTGTGGACATGCCACCGGGAACAGGTGATGTACCGCTTACCGTGTTCCAGTCCCTTCCGGTGGACGGTATCGTTATTGTTACATCTCCACAGGAACTGGTACAGATGATCGTAAAGAAAGCTTTCCATATGGCAAATATGATGCATATACCGGTACTTGGACTGGTGGAAAATTTCAGTTATCTGAAATGCCCGGACTGTGGAAAGAAGATCGCACTGTTTGGAGAAAGCAACATTGACGAAGTTGCCGCAAAAGAAGGAACCAGAGTTCTTGGCAAACTGCCATTGGATCCGGCATATGCGAAAGCTGCGGATGCCGGTGCATTCTATGAGATGGAAAATCCGTATCTGGATGCCGCTGTGGATGCGTTAAAGACAATTTAAGACAAGAAAAGACCTGTCAGTGAATAAATTCACTGGCAGGTCTTTTTTGCTTATTTCTGGCTTTCTGAAACTGTAGATTCGGTATTGCTGTCCGACTCTGTTCCCGTAACGGTTTCTTCCACAGCAGGATCTTTGTATGTGTACGTGTTGGATTCACGGAAAATCGTACTGTTGGAACCCATCTGGCACACTTTAATGGTATCACCGTCTTTGACACTGTCTTTTGGAATAATCAGACAACCGGAATTGCTGAAGGTTGTATTGACTTTCTCGTCATTTACAAATACCTTACTCCACTTGGTGAAGTTGTTTCCATAGACAAACACTTCCGATCCGCCGATGGAATCCGACGTCTCCGATACAGTTACATCGTCAATTCCCATTACAATGTCGGTTGCAGGGTATTTGTCTTTGCCATCATAGCAGTAACGGTTTCCGTAAAGAATGTCATACTGCAGATTATCCAGTCCGTCCAGATATGCAGTGTGGTCTGTGTTGTTCATCTGGGTCTGATGGTAATTTAAGATGGTTCCCTCATGAATACCTGTGGAATCCGTAATGCTTGCCATCAGCTGGTATGCATACAGATCTGCATCCTGCTTCTTTAATCCCATGTTATTCCATGTGACATATTTTGTCTTGTAGATATCACCGGATTTCATATCGGAGTCTTCCAGACCCATGGTTGGAAGATGATCGCCGAACGCTACCACGATGGTATCTTCATCTCTCTTGGAGAGCTCTGTAATCAGATCATTCAGGAATGTATCTACTTCATTTAACTGGTTGACGTAATAAGTCCACTGGTTTTTCTTTTCTTCATCATCCACACCGCTGACGGTATATACCGGATTTGCGATAACCGGAGTCTTTGGATAATCACCATGTGTACCTACGGTAATGGTGTAGGTAAAGTCCGGCTGATTCGGAGTGGAATCTAAGGTTTTGATTGTTTCAGGAACAAGAATATCATCGGTAGCCCAGCTTCCGTTTGGCGTATAACTCTGAATGTTCATCAGTTCCTTGCTGGTGAAAGTATCAAATCCCATCATGGAAAAGGCATTGACACGGCTGTAAAAGTTACCGCCATTGTTATGTACGGCATGGGTTCCATATCCGATGGAAGCCAGATCAGCAGCAGTGCTCTCGCAGTCTGTCTTTTTCAGGATTGTTTTATACGGATACTCGCCGGTTCCGAAGTACTGCATACTCATACCGGAGAGAACTTCAAACTCAGTGTTTGCGGTTCCTGCGCCAACAACCGGAACTGTCAGGTAACCACTCGTGTAGTTCTTCTCGAGATTGTGAAAGGTAGGAATCGGATCCTGATTATAATTCAGAAACTTGATCTCATCCGGATCACAGAATGATTCAAGAAGAATACAGATAATATTTGGTGCATTCTTTTTGGTGACAGTTGTTTCTTTTTTTGTGTCATTTACATTTTTTTCAATCGAAGCAATTTTCTGCTCGGAGTAGTCATCCGGCTTGCTCATTCCACGGTCTACCACACTCGAAGAGAATCCATAGATAAAACCGTAGTTTTCATATCCCTGTGCAATGTTGGAGAAGTAACTTGCAACAACATTGGCATTCTGTGCAGCAGAGGTTGTAACAGGAAGACCGACAAACAGTACCGATACAATGGCACCTACTACAACAATTTTATGGGTCTTGCCCTGATAGCGCGGTCCTTTAATGAAGAGCGCAACACAAAACAGAAGGAACAGACAAAGCCCGATGACTACGATAGTGGCCTCTTCTGCCGTGAAATAGTTGGTATTGTTCATGGCAAACAGATCATTGATACATTTAAGGTCTGTAAAGCCAAACGGTGTTACACGGTTTGAAAGGATGCATCCGTTAATGATTCCAAGGAGCACCCAGAAACCGCTGATAATGATCCGCCAGAATGCACGTCTGCGGAACAGATAAACAAAGCTTAAGGATGCAAATACAATAAAGGCATTATAAAAAAATGCACCGGTATGCATCCCAACGAAGGAACATGCCGAGAGAAAACTCCTTCGGGAAAGAACCTCCACCATAAATACGATCCCACAGGATATCAACATGTGGAACAGCAGGGAATATTTATTCAGAAATGAGATCCGACGCAGGTAAGCTTCGGAATGTTGTTTTTCAACTCTGGTGAATAGTTTTTCTTTGATAATACTAAAAAATTTCTTCATCTTTACCTCTCCTTTACTCGAACTATAGATTACTAAAAAAGGATAGTAAAGACAAGAGGTAAAATTTATAAAAAAACCCCGTTAAAAACGAGGTTTTTTTGCAATATGAATAAATTGTGAACAAACGGTGTTCTTATCGGTTGGAACGTCTCCAGATGTGCATCTGGTCTGCCTCTTTGATCAGATCATCACGGAAGTCCGGATGTGCAATGGAAATCAGAGCCTCTGCCTTCTGCCAGGTAGATAATCCCTTTACATTGACCATGCCATATTCGGTAACGACATAGTGGGTATTTGCACGGGTGTCTGTGACAATAGAACCTTCTGCCAGGGTCGGGCGGATGCGGGAATGCATAACACCTTTCTTATCCGTGAATGTGGAAGAACAGCAGATAAAGCTCTTTCCACCTTTGGACATATAAGCACCGAGAACGAAGTCAAGCTGTCCGCCGGCACCACTGATGTGTTTGGTTCCGGAAGACTCGGCACTGATCTGTCCGAACAGGTCGATATCTACACAGTTGTTGATGGAGATGAAGTTGTCCAGTGCTGCGATGGAGCGGATATCGTTGGTGTAACTGACAGGTGCGCTCATCAGTTCTGGATTTTCATCCAGATAATCATACATCTTCTTGGTTCCGGCACCGAAACCATATACCTGACGGTAGCGGTCAATGTTTTTGCAGGCACCGGTAATCTTTCCGGCTTTGGCAATGTCTACGAATGCATCTACATACATTTCTGTGTGAACACCAAGATCCTTTAAGTCGGACTGTGCGATCAGGGAACCGACTGCGTTTGGCATACCACCGATACCAAGCTGCAAGCAGGCACCGTTTGGAATCTGGTCTACGATCAGCTGTGCAACTTTCTGGTCTACTTCGGTAGCAGGACCGCCGGCACCGAGTTCTCCGATTGGAGGATTGGAGCCTTCTACGATTGCATTGACTTTGGAAATATGTATACCGTTTTCTGTTCCGCCAAGGCAGCGCGGCATATTTTCGTTGACTTCTACGATGATATGTCTGGCTGTCTCACACATCGCACCAAGATGGGAAGCACTTGGCCCGAAGTTGAAGTATCCGTGCTTGTCCATTGGAGCAACCTGGAACATTGCCACATCATCCGGACAATCCAGCTCACGGTAATAACGAGGGAGCTCGGAATAACGGATCGGGCTGTAGAATGCACAGCCACGTGCGATCATATGACGTTCGATTCCGGACATATGCCAGGAATTCCATGTAAAATGCTCGCCGGCGTCTTCGCGCTCAAATACGGCAAGCGGTTTTAAGAGGATTCCGCCACGCAGGTTGATATCCTTCAGTTCATCGGTACGCTTGGCAAGTGCTTTGTCCAGTGTATCTACGGTGTTGGTACACCAGCCATAGTCTACCCAGTCACCGGATTTGATTACTTTTACGGCTTCGTCTGCTGAAACGAGCTTCTGTCTGTATTCTTCTGAAAAATCCATTCGTATAAGACCTCCTTGTATGTCTTAGCGTGAAGTTGTGAACAGAAATGCAACAACTTCGTTAATTTATTAACAACATTATAACATTTATGGATTTCAAAAACAATGGGGAGTGCTGGAAAACGTAATTATTCTGTGGTACACTTAAATTACATGATAAAACTTTCAGCCACTGTTTTTCCATTTATTCAGATTTCTTGCAATTAAGAGGCTGTAAGAATTTTGAATTCAGGGTTCCTAAGCCGGACGCAACCGTTGGAAACGCACCGTCCGGGTGCGATTCCAACTTTCCCGTACTTCCATGTACGGGAATTGCTGACTTATGACAAAATTCTAACAGACTCTAAATTGCAGAAAATTCACAAATAGAAAAACAGTGACTGAAAGTTATTTGAAACGTAAATTAAGCTTTGAAAAAAGGTTTTTGAGCTATCTTACGTTTTTGAAAATATGACAATAGAAAATTCATTATAGAGAAGAAAGAGAGAAAAGATGGAGAATCATACAATTGTTACTTTAAAAAAGGGAGAAGGCCGCACGATCAAGGCGGGTGGCGCATGGATTTTTGATAATGAGATTGATACGATTGTGGGGACATTTACCAATGGAGATGTGGTGACGGTACATGATTTTGACGGATATCCGATGGGAAAGGGATTTATCAATCAGAATTCGAAGATCCGTATCCGCATGCTGACCCGTCATGCGGATCAGGAGATTAACGAGAATTTTCTTCGTATGCGAGTAAAGAATGCCTGGGAATACCGGAAGACAACGGTGGATACATCTTCCTGTCGTGTGATTTTCGGGGAAGCGGATTTTTTGCCGGGACTGGTGGTTGACAAGTATGAGGATGTGCTTGTGGTGGAATGTCTGGCACTCGGTATGGAGCAGTTCAAGGAAACAATCGTTTCATTATTAAAAAGGGTACTGAAAGAGGACGGTATTTCTATCCGTGGAGTCTATGAGAGAAGTGACGCCAATGAGCGAAAGAAAGAAGGACTTCCGAAAGTAAAAGGATTTATTGGGGAAACATTTGATACAGAGGTGGAGATCACGGAAAATGGCGTGCACTATCTGGTCGATGTGGTAAATGGTCAGAAGACGGGCTTTTTCCTAGACCAGAAGTATAACCGGCTGGCAATGCAGCGGATCTGTAAAGGAAAGAGAGTTTTGGACTGTTTTACACATATGGGAACGTTTGCACTGAATGCAGGAATCGCAGGTGCTTCCGATGTGACGGGACTTGATATTTCGGAATATGCGGTGCAGCAGGCAAATGCCAATGCCGTGCGTAATCATCTGGAAGATACGGTACATTTTCGCTGTGCAAATGTACTGGACGAGCTTCCGAAACTGGCAGAAGCCGGAGAAAAGTATGATGTAGTCATTCTCGACCCGCCGGCATTTACGAAATCCCGTGAGGCCACGAAGAATGCCATCAAAGGTTATCGGGAGATCAATATGAAAGGGTTAAAGCTGGTAAAAGACGGTGGATACCTGGCAACCTGTTCCTGTTCCCATTTTATGACACAGGAACTGCTGGCAAAGACGGTGAAGGAAGCTGCAAAGGCGGCACACAAACGGCTGCGTCAGGTGGAATTCCGTACGCAGGCGCCGGATCATCCGATTTTGTGGGCAAATTCTGCGAATGTGCCGGAGAGCTATTATCTTAAATTTTTTATCTTCCAGGTTGTTGATGAGAAATAAGGACTGGAAAATGGCGGTAATGCTTGATTTATAAGGGATGGAAGGCATTTAACGTTTACAGAGAAAACCTCGTAAAGTATCGCAAAATATCGTATCACAGTGGTATAAAGTGGTAAGAAAAGTGGTAAGAAAAGTGGTAAGTCTGAGTGGTAAGCACCTGAAATGTAATGAGTGGTAACTATGAAATGATAATGATGCTGGAGAAGATTATGTGTTTGCTCTTTATAATGTTAAAATGAAGCATGAATTAACGAAAAACTAACGGCAGACTAACGAAGAACTAACGATAGACTAACAATGATATGATTGTAATGCCCAAATAGGTGTGATATTATTATCATGGATTTGGTAGGACAAAAAATCAAATTATTACTGATTCACGAAGGACTACTATTTTGCTACTAAAAGACTACCAATATTGTACTTGTAATGCAGAAACAGGAATGATATTATTACTGTGGCAGATAAAAAACTAATAAAATTACGAACACAACTAATAAAATACTAATATGTAGCCACTTTTATTTTTAATGTGGTTGTAGTAATATTGTTATGGCAATTGAAACAGAGATGTTCCGGTTGCTTTTTTATGCCATGAAAGGGATGAATTTGATGGAATTATCTTTGAGGGAGAAGGAACTGTTAATTATGTTCGGGAGTGAGAGAAGGCTTGATACACATAAGCGCTTACAAAACGCTATTCCGTATATGACAGATTCTCTGTATAAGGTGGCTGCTACTGCTTTATGGAATAAGTTATATAACAACATAAGCGATAGCCAATATATGCTTATGTACTGGCATACACGAGCAGAGCTGTCTGGAATTCGCTATTCTGGGGATGCAGCATGAAATATTTAAGGATTCATGATATGTATAAAAGTGGTTGAAGGGTAAAGAGGTAGTAGGGCTGTTTTTTACATTTTCAGCTTTAGTGAGGATAAATATTCAGAAACAAATTTTAACAGAAAGGTATTCAATGAACTTTTGACTGAGATTAAAGCTGAGAGAGGTGGAACAGAGATATTCAAAGATATGTTACAATTTACACTAAAAATTATCTGCAAGATGGGGATATAGAGAGAATAATTCTTATAAAAAGTAAGTGAGGCTTCTTACTTTGGAAATGTAAAAATATGATTATGTTACTTATAGTCTGTTGACTTATAAGTAACAAATGATACCATATATGATATGGAGGATTTTATATATGATTACAGAGGACATAGGAAATAGAATCAAGGAAATCCGTAGTGAAAAAGGGATAAGTCAAGAGAAACTAGCACTTAAAGCTGAACTTGATCGAACATATGTGGCGGGGGTTGAAAATGGAAAAAGAAATCCTTCAATAAAAAGTCTGGAAAAAATTATAAATGCATTAGACACGAACTTTGGAAACTTTTTCAAAGATATGTAATATTGACTATAAGTCACTCAAATGATAAAATGGGAGGGTGGAAAAATGAGCTATTCTTTTGAAAATAAGAAAATTGGTGAACATATTCAGACATATTCCGTATATCAAGTAGATAAGATGCCGGATTTGTTTTTGGAAGTTGAATTATCATATCCAAGAAGTCAACTATGGAAAACCTGTATTCCGATATATGAGAAATATCAAGGAATTAATCTAACGAATGCACCAGAAGAAGATGTAGAAGAGTGGATTCAGGAATGTTACGAATCGATGTCTCCTTCTAATGCTTCTGTTTGGAATAGAACAGAAAAGGCATATTGGGAAAAACATAAAAAAGCAAATAAAGCTAAACCACTTTTTGATGTTTTAAACACAGAAGATAGATATCATTTTACCCAATGGGGATGCAGGCAATGTACGGATACAAGTCAGGTTAATTCACAGGCTGCTAGTAGGATTAGAGCACTTAAGCAGGCACATGGATATCATATTGCTACTAAAGATGTATATTGTCCGGTGTGTAAAGAGATTACGCCCCATGATATATTATTAAGAATACCTAGAAAAAAGGGTGAAAGTCAAAAGCGTTATTCAATATCGACTTCTTTAAAAAATCGTATTAAAGAGCATTTTTCATATACTGATGCGTGTTTTGGAGTAAAGTTATCAAAAGGTACTAGGGAGTTGATCATTGATCATAAGTTTCCTGCAACTAGATGGGCTGCTGGAGAAACTAAAAATTTCACAACAATGACTGATGAACAAATAGATGCAAAATTTCAGTTATTGACTCAGCAAACAAATTTACAAAAGGATCGTTACTGCTTTAGATGTTTTAATGAGAATATCAGAGGAGATTTTTTTGGAATAAAATGGTATTCACAAGGAGATGAACATTGGCAAGGAGCAAATAAATCAGATGAGAATGGCTGTGTTGGTTGTCCATGGTACGATCTTGCAGATTGGAAGAAAAAATTTAATGAACATCTATCACAAGAATAATGAGGAGGTGGAGCAATGATAAAAACGGTTGGAAGTATATGCTCGGGTATAGAAGCTGCGTCTATAGCTTGGAAACCTATGGGTGTATCTTTTAAATGGTTTTCTGAAATTGCACCATTTCCGTCACAAGTTTTAAAGGAAAAATTTCCCAATATTCCAAATTTAGGAGATATGAATAATATTCCTAATATGTTAAAGTCAGGAAAAATAGAAGCTCCTGACTTATTATGTGGAGGTACACCTTGTCAGGCATTTTCACTTGCAGGAAATCAAAAGGGATTAGATGATGAGAGGGGGAACTTAACCCTTAAATTTGTAGATATAATAAAAGCAAATGATTCAGTGAGAAAAAAAGAAGGAAAAGAGGAAAGTATAGTATTTTGGGAAAATGTAGAAGGAGTTTTGAGTGACAAAACTAATGCGTTTGGATGTTTAGTATCATCACTAGCAGGTTTAGATCAAGTATATAGTCTTGATAAATGGCCTACAGCAGGACTTATTGAAGGAAAAAAGAGAAATGTTGCATGGAGAGTTTTGGATGCTAAATATTTTGGACTTCCTCAGCAAAGAAGAAGACTTTATGTTTTAGCTGGAGGGAAACACTTTCATCCTGAGAACATTTTGTTTGAATACGATACAAATCATGATGATCCTCAACCAGAGTATCCTTTACATGGAATTAAAGAAGGGGTTGAGTTTGAGGTGTTTAGACAATATTCAGATTGTTTATATTCTGCTTATGGAACAAAGTGGAATGGAAATGCGGCAGCATATAATGGATCGCTATTTGTTGTTCAAGATGGAAGAATTCGTAGATTATCCCCATTAGAATGTGAAAGATTGATGGGGTTTCCAGACAACTATACAAATATTAAAGGCGCAAGTAGAACAAATAGATACCAAGCCATAGGAAATTCATGGGCAGTACCAGTAGTTAAGTGGATTGGAAATCGTCTTATAAATAATCAAGGAGAACTAATTGCGTTAAGAAAATATAAAAAAGACTTGGCAGTAGAAATTGAAAAAAAATCATTGTTTTATGATTTGAGAGATGGTAAGTTATCAGTAACAAATGATAAGATTATAAATACATCTTCGATACCCAATGAATGCAATTATTGTTCTTTGCTTGATATTGTATCAAAAGATGCACCGAAATCCATTTATATTTCTCCAGTAGGATGTAGAGGTATTGTAAGAAGAAAAGAAGAACGTAAGATAAACATTAATGAGCGGTTGGAAAAAGTTCTTCTGAAAATTGCAGATGAAATGGAAGAAGAAGAAATAGAAAAGCGATCAAGAATACAAAAAAGAGGAAAATATAGTACACAGATGAAAGAAACGGTGATTATATAATTTTTTGATTGCAGAGTACATAGGTACAATCTATGATGGCTTTGAAATGCAGTGTCTTACACAAGGTGCAGAAGAAAGACCATGGTATGGTTAAGGGAGAAACCTCTTAGCAGGTCAAGGGTGCAACCATTGCTCAGTTAGTGGTGCTCGCCATTAAGTACTGGGTATTACCTGACGAAAAACCACAGGTTTAAGATAGCAGCTTCGCCGAAAAAAGAAAATTGAATTATGCAGGTTTTGGCAACACGAAAGGAATTGAGTAAAATCAGTTCCTTTTTTTATTGCAAAAATTCAGAAATCAGGAGGAAAAGAATGGGAATGAAAGCAACTAGGCACAATGGTCGTGCCGGAAAATTCGATGCTTATAATGTAAAGGATAATGATAGAAATTTTGATGTAAGCAATTCAGAGCATATTGATGTGGAGAGGGCAAAGGAAAATATCTATTGGGACTGTTATCAGGGCTATAGTCTGCCGGGAATTGAAGACAACAGGAAATATACCTTTTCTGAAATTGAGCGAGAATTTTATTATGAAAATTACCGTGAGTTCGTGGAAGGACAGAATCAGAGAAACAGAGAAGCAAGACATACGGACAGACATAAGACCATTGATGGGATTATTATAGAATACCAAGATATGTCCGGAAGAAACGATTCTACAGATTGGTAATATTGACAAGAATGTGGATGCTTCAGTGTTTGCTAAGATAGCTGCGGAATATTTTGAAGAATTTCAGAAAAGGTATGGTTCACATGTACATATTCTTGATTGGGCATTGCATCTGGATGAAGGTACTCCACATATTCATGAGCGGCATGTGTTTGATGCGCTCAACCGATATGGAGAAGTATGTCCGCAAAAGGAAAAAGCACTGGAAGAGTTGGGATTTGAAGTGTCCGACCCGACGAAGAAAAAGAGCAAGTACAATAATCGTAAGATGGTTTTCGATGCAGAGTGGAGAAAGCTGTTTTTGGAAATCAGTGCCAGACATGGAGTGGATATTGATATGGAACCGGTCTATGGTGGTGCAAGTTATCTTGAAAAAGCAGATTATATCGTTAAGAAATTGAGTGAGGAAAATGCAAGGCTTACGGAAGAAAATGAGGTACTTAAGACTACGCAGGATGAACTTGCAATGAAGAATATCAGATGTAGAGCAACTGATTGATGAGGTATCTGTCACAGCGTATGAGAAGGCTGTTGAGGTGGTTACAGATACTGTTAAGGCAGAGATAACAAAGGCTGATATGGAAACAATCAGTGATTATGAAAAGTATATTTTAAAAGGAAATAGTGCACCAGAAGTAAAGAAAATAGCAAAGTCGTTTATGTCCGGTGTTATGAAGGCTCTTGAGAAAGCATCTACAAAGGCCCTTGCAAAAATCAGGACATCTCTTGCGAATCCGGAGATTAAGAAAGATAATATCGAATCTGTGAAAACGCTGGCAGGTCAGTCAGTAAAGGATAAGTTGGCAGCTTATCAGCAGAAAGTCAGAAATCAGGATGAGAAGGAACATCCGAAGCATAGAAAGGAGCAGAGCCTTTGATGAATATGTTTGAAGCTGTCCGCATGAATGTAACTGCAAGAGTGGTAGCAGAACATTACGGATTAAAGGTAAACCGCAATAAAATGGCTTGCTGTCCATTTCATTCGGATCAAACCCCAAGCATGAAAATTGATAGGAGATATTATTGCTTTGTTTGTGGGGAAAAGGGAGATGCAGTTGACTATGTAGCTAAACTGTTTGGCATTTCTCTTAAGGACGCAGCTATAAAGATATGTGAAGATTTTGGATTGTTTTATGAAAAAGGGACAGTCCGATATCAACCAAGGGCAAAGCCACTAAAACCTATGAAGTCGCAGGAACAGATATTCAGAGAGAAAGAATGCAGAATTTATTGCGTTCTCTCTGATTATTATCACTTGCTTATAGAATGGAAAAGTAAATATAAACCGAAGTCGCCGGATGATGAATGGCATCCGTACTTCATGGAAGCCCTGCAGAATCTTGACCAGGTAGAGTATCAGCTTGATACGATATTGACTGGGAATCTTTCTGACAGGGCTTTTCTTATCAAAGACTACGAAGGGAAGGTAACAGAGATTGAGGAACAAATACGAAAATACAGATCCGATATGGTACGACGGAAAGGGTATCAACGAGGTTGAATTTGCAAGGTGTTTCAGTGAAAAATATCCATTGATGTATGTAGATGGTAGATTTTATGATATGGACGGACAGATTGATAATGAAGAACTGGAAATGAAGATTCTAAGAGTGATAGAACCGTATGTATCGTGCAGTATTGCTAAGAAAGTGCAGACGCTTCGGGATTTATTAAAATATTATGCAAGGACGGAGCGGCTGCCGTTGCATGAGGATAGAATCCATTTTAAGAATGGAACATATTATCTGGATGGCAGATTTATACCGGAAAAGGAGTTCTGTGCAAACAGATTTCCTATTGAGTATAAGGCGGATGCCAGGATACCTATATGCTGGTTGTCATTTTTAGAACATCTTCTGGAAAAGGAAGATATTCTGACATTGCAGGAGTTCGTTGGATATAGCATGATTCCTATTACCAGAGCACAGCCAATGATTATGATTATAGGGAATGGTGGAGAAGGCAAGTCAAGGATCGGTGTGGTTCTTAGCCGTATATTTGGCAGAAATATGAATTCTTGTCCGATTCACAAGCTGGCTTCTGACAGGTTTGCCCCTATTGAGCAGATGGGGAAACTTCTTATGATAGATGATGATTTGAATATGAGTGGAGTGCATTAAGCGATATAGGAATTTTAAAGCAGATAATAACCGCAGAAGGTGCTATGACACTGGAAGCTAAGAATAAACAGGCAGTTCAGGGGCGGCTTTATGTCAGGCTCATGGCATTTGGAAATGGGAATCTGAATGCTCTCTATGATAAATCAGATGGATTTTATCGTAGGCAGATTCTTCTGAAAGTAAAAGAATGTCCAAAAGGCAGGAAAGATGATAAACATCTAAGTGAGAAACCTTTGGCAGAACTTGACGGAATTGTGTTATGGGCGCTTGAAGGTCTAAAGCGTCTTATGGATAACGATTTTCACTTTACGATTAGTGAGAAAACCAGGACAAATATGGAAGAATTCCGCAGATGTGACGACAACATGATAGATTTCTTTGAATCGGAGGGCTATCTGCATTATCAGGAAGATGTTTCTATCCCAACGAAGGAACTGTATGAAATATATTGTGAATGGTGTAAGGATAACGCAGAAAAACAACGCTCAGAGAAGTCTTTTTCCAATAAGGTAAAAGAAATCGGTGGGAGATATGGGTTGACTTACAATAAGAATGTGCCCGGACGTAACGGAAGAAAAGTTCGTGGTTATGATGGTGTTTGCAGGGCGTGTGGGGCAAATCCATTTAGTAATTAGGCATTTAGGCGTATAAGGCATCTGTTTTTGAATTATTATCATAATGAAGTGTCTATGTGCCTAAAGCCGTATTTTCAAGGAATATAAGTGCCTATGTATGTGACTGAAAAAGGCTGCTTATAAATGTACGAGAGGTGAAGAAGATGAAGAAAAAGATAGAAACGGCATTGTTAAATATGGAAGAGTTTTGCGCGTATTTGTCGATAGGTGAGACAAAGGCAAGGGAGTTGCTGCACGATCCTGCAAATGGGTTTACGGTCAGAATAGGAAATCGGCTTTATGCACACAGAGGAAATGCTGACAAGTGGCTATTAAATTAAAGCAGTTGGTAGCCTAAAAATACTACCTTAAAAGCCGTAGAAATTAAGTGATAAACATGATATATTTATGGAGAAGAGAGACATATAATCTTCTCCATATTTTTTTGAGGAAATTATATGGGTAAAACAAATAAAGGAAAAGAACTAGGAACAGGAATTTATCAGAGAGCCAATGGCACTTACGAAGCGAGATATATTGATCGTTTTGGAAAACAGAGAAGTGTATATGCTAAAACAATCACAGAGGTGGGAAAAAAACAGAGAGAGAAAATCTTTGAAAATGAGAAGCAGATCGATGTCATAGATACGAAAATGACATTGGATGAATGGTATGAAAAATGGATTACGGTATGTAAGAAGCATTGTCGTACCACTACGAAAAGGACATATGAGATACAGTACAATAGTTTGAGGGAAAACCTTGGATGGAGAAAGCTGACAAGCTTTAATCTGATTGTGTTACAGGATGCGTTCAATGAATTGGGTTCAGATAAGTCGAGGAGTGATTGTAAGGCATTGCTTGTAGATATTCTGAATCGTGCTGTAGAAGCGGATTTGCTGATTAAAAATCCGGCAATAGGTATCAATCCTATTATTGATGGCAAAGTGAAATCGGAAAAGCGTATCTTATCCAGAGAAGAAATGGAGATTCTTCTGGAAAACTCTAAAGGTGGAATGATGTATCCTATTTTTGTGGTGGCACTTGGCACAGGAATGCATATCGGAGAGATCATGGGTTTAACATGGGATTGTATTGATTTTGATAATCGTATTATTACTGTTAAACAGACACTTACCTATTTGCCTGGGGATGGTCATACTGCACAGTATGAGTTTCATCAGCCTAAGACAAATGCAGGATTTCACAAGATTCCAATGATTAAGAAAGTGCATGATGTGCTTATATATCAGAGAACATACCATAAAGACATTGCGACTCGGTTTTCTCCGAGAGAAGGATTTGAGGATCTGGTATTTACTTCTAAGACGAACAATCCTATCAATGCAGCTAACATCAAAGATTCTATCAATTATATTGTAGATCGGATTAACAGAGAAAATCCCAAGCAGCTTGATCAGAATGCCACTGCGCCCACAGCTAGGTAGCCCGGATAATAAAAATAGTTTCGCAAACGCCTAATAACAGCATCAGTCAAAGGAGGAATCGACGAATGAGACAACGAAAATTAAAACAACGGAAATCAAAACAAAGCAAATCATTAGCAAAAATCCTGACCTTGGGGATTGCCACAGCTACTTTCGTGTCATCCATGAGTGTACCGGGAGGATTGCTGGCACCGGAGAAGGTATATGCGGAGGATGCTGCCGGTGAGACAGAATCGGGCGGGGTAGAGACAGACCGGCAGACGCCATTGCAAGGGATCAATTTGCAGGCATCCGTAAATAAAGATGATACAGCATATAATATTAGTGTGCAGCCAGTTCCGGAGCCTGCTTACGGCGAGAAGTTAGAGTACAGTACGGATGGCGAGCGTTATTATGACTGGGAAAAGATTCCGTCGGAAGGAATTGGAGCAAATACGATGTTTACGTTATATGCCAGAAAGGCTGCAATAGGCAATAAAGATGCTTCGCTGGCTACAAAGGGTGCAATCACAACTCCGAGAGACAGCGGCGTTCCGACGATTTCCGGTGCTGACAAGTTTTCGGACCGCACGGAGGTGACGATCACAACGACCCCCGGTGCAATCGTTTATTACACAACAGATGATACAGTGCCAACAAAGGGATCGCAGCAGTACAAAACACCGATTACGCTGACAGAGACGACTACGATTAAGGCGATTGCGATAGAAGATGGTCATATCATGAGTGATGTGGTCGGAATGGCATTTACGAAAGAATCATCCGGCGGCAGCAGTTCGGGTGGGGACACTTCCGGGGGCAGCAGTTCCGGCAGTAGCTCGGACAGTGGCAGCTCCGGCAGCAGTTCGTCAGGCGGTTCCACCGACAGCGGATCTGAAACTGCTCCGCCACAGGAGGATAACAAGAACAAGACTACGACTAAGACCGAGACCAGAGAAGATGGCACGGTTGTGACCACGACAGAAGTCCGGGCAGAGGATGGTTCAGTACAGATTAAGACCGAGATCAGAAACAAAGCAACCGGACTGAACGTGACGGTAAATGTATCGAAGAATGCCAAAGGGAAGATCACTTCAGCGACCGCAGAAATTCTTGACAGAGGTTTTGGCAATGTGAAGATCTCCGGGGAAGCACTTTCAGAGATCGTAAAGGCAGCAGGTACGAAGAAGGTAAAGACCACGATAAAGATGCTCACGAAAAACGACTGGGTCATCCGGGAAGTGACGGTCAATGTAAATACGCTTCTGAAAAGAACCGTGAGACCTAAAAAAATGAAGATCATCGAGATAGATCCAGAAACAGGTGAGAAGCTTGTAGTCAGTAAAATGCCTTTCAGGGTAGCGGCAGATGGAAGCGTTGAACTGGATCATAATGAGCTGGGGCACGGAACCTATGAGTTAGTGACAGCCGATGAGGAAGAAGCACTCACGAAACAAATACTGCGGTCGATCAAAGCCACGAAACAATCAGCCAGCATCCGCGAGAAGCAGGGGACGTACTTTTGGTTTAAGAAAGGGGTAAACTGGGACAATGTTGATAAAGTGACTTTTTCGGTTCTCAATCCGGATGTGGCGCGCGTTAGCTCAAATGGCAGGATCACGGGGCTGAAGCCCGGAAAGACAGTCGTCAAGGCGGTTGTCAGACTGGAAAACGGTCAGTCAAAGGTCATAAGAATGACCGTAACCGTAAATGAGAAGAAGTAACAGTTGTTGGAAATACGTTACTGGAATGAGGCACGATTAAACAGTAATGGGATGCCGGTGTCTGGCTGACAATCCCCCCCCTGGGGCTTGTGGTTTTTCAGTTCTATGGTAAAGTAGGTACAGAAAAAACGAAGTCTCAGGGGGAATTTTTATGCACATGGCAGATGCGCTGGTCACTCCGGCTGTGGCAGGTACGGCTGAACCGGAAGCAGACGGAGATGCGTATGAGACAGCGGCAGCTGTATATCAAAAATTTTGGAGATCTGGTAAACACAGCGGCCCCTATACATGTGAAGCAGGACTCACTGGTACGCAATGTGCTTGCCAAATTTGTCACCATGCCGGGTGAAAAGGAAGAGTACACAGCAAGAGGAAAAAAATTCAGACTAAATGTGGCAAGCTCAGCAGGAATGCTTCCGGCAGGACCATTTATGACGACCTATTACGCTACAAAGGCGTATGCAGCCAGCTTTACAAGAGCAGTAGAGAGGAATGTCTGACTTTACAAATAAACGATCGTTTACTATAATTGAAATGTAAACGATCGTTTATTTTATGGAACAGGAGGTTTGTGTATGTCAAAAACTACAAAGGAAGATATATTGATTGTTGCATTACATTTATTTGCGAGAGATGGATATGAAGCAGTTTCTGTCAGTCAGATTGCGGGTGAGCTTGGCATGACAAAAGGTGCATTGTATAGGCATTATGAGAGTAAGAGAGATATTTTTGAACATATTGTAAAAAGGATGGAGCAGGGGGATGGCGAACAGGCAGAATCACATGATATGCCTGCTGATAAAAAGGAAAATGAACCTGAACAGTATGAAGAGATTTCTGCGGACAATTTCATGGAATACAGTAAATCTATGTTTTCGTATTGGACAGAAAATGATTTTGCATCGTCATTTCGAAAGATGCTTACGTTAGAGCAGTTTCGGAATGAGGAGATGCAGGCATTGTATCAGCAGTATCTTGTGTCCGGTCCGGCAGAATACGTGAAAGATATGTTCGAGAGCATTGGTGTTGTGGAGGCAGATAAAAAAGCAACCATGTTTTATTCCATCATGTTTTTCTACTATAGTCTGTATGATGGAGCAAAGGATAAAAAAAGAATAAAAGAGCAGTTTGAAAAAAGTATTAGTAACATTATATAAAGAAATGGAGATAAGGAAAATGAAGGAAAATATTATCATTCGATTGGAAAGAGAAAATGAATACCATGAGGTAGAAAATTTGGTAAGGTAGAGTTTCTGGAATGTGTATCGCCCAGGCTGTCTGGAGCATTATGTACTCCATCAGCTTCGCAACGATCCGGCATTTGTTCCAGAATTGGATTTTGTCATGACATTAGATGGACAGCTGATTGGACAGAACATGTTTATGAAGGCTGTGATTGCAGCCGATGATGGCAGAAGTATGCGAAATGAATTTCCGATTAAAAAACTGGCACTTATATTAGTTGGAGCAGCTACGCTGCCGGAACTGTTTGATTCCATAAAATTGCAATACAAGCTTGTACTGAGTTTCTTTCATCTTGAAGATGCAGGGATGGTACTTGTGCAGGGAGCAAAGGATATTGGTGATGTAAAAAATACGGATGGACTGGATAGAGCATACGAATTAGGACTTTCTATTGGATGATTTAGAGGGGCGAATGACAATGAGTAAAAGAACAAGACAGTGTATAAGGTGAACTAATATGAGAATGGAAACGGAAAGGCTTTATTTATATCCAATTAGTAACGATGAGATGAGCTGTCTGATTGAAAAGGAAGCGGACGCAGAAATGAAGCAGGCGTATACCGAAATGTTGGAGGGGTGCCTTATGGAACCTGACAACAGAATATGGTATGCAGTCTGGAACATGGAATTAAAAAATGTTCCGGGAACGATTGTCGGCGATTTCTGCTTCAAGGGTCTTGGAAAAGATGGCGTAGTGGAAATCGGATATGGATTAAGGAAAGAATTTAGACATCAGGGGTATATGGTAGAAACTGTAAAAGTAATTACGGAATGGGCTTTATCGATGGAAGGAGTCTGTGCTGTAGAAGCAGAGACAGATTTAAAAAATGTGGCATCGCAGAATGTTTTAAGGAGAGCCGGTTTTGTGAAGAATGGAGTAATTGGAGAAGAAGGTCCCAGATTTGTTTACAGAGGAAAAGAAAATGAACGATAATCTGGCAACATAATTGAATTGGAGAAAATTAGTGATGAACAGGGATGGCATTAACAAAACAATATTTTGGTCATTGTTATACATATTCTTGTATTCTGCATGTACAGTAATCGCAAATCTATATTTGCCAAATTTATTATTGATTACTGTAGGAGTTAGCGGAATAATTTACATAATATTCAATCTGTTTTTCATCCCATATAAGAGAGAAAAGCTGTTTGTCAATGGGATTTTTGGAGCCTTGGCTGTTATGTTTACTGGAATATGGCTTGGAAAACAGCTTGATCTTGAGAGTACGATATCTATCGGAGCTGTTGTGACTACGATGGATATTATTAGTTTTACAAAAATTGGGAAAAGAACTGTTAATGCAAAAGCTATGTCAAATAAAACTGTAGCAGCAAAGTTGTTTGTATATGGATTGGAAAAGAATGATGTGCTTATACCGACTTGTGGGTTTGGAGATTATTTGTACTATGCTATGTGGATTTCAGGAACGCATGCATTAAGTTCGTCTGGAATGTCTTATGTATTTGTAGCGTTTATGGTATGTGTTGGAACAATCATACAGTCAATCACCGTAAAAGTACTTGCAAAAAGAGATGGATTTAAGGGGTTCCTAGGCACGGTATTTCCTTTTTTATGTACAGTATTGGCATATTTATTATTGTATTATCAAGGCATATAAAATTACTTAGATGGAGGTAATAAGCATGAAACCACAGGAAATAAATCCTTAAGAAACAACAAGAGCAGAGGCATTTGAATTATGGATGAATGCACCAAATCCAATGGTAACTTTTTTCAAGAAAATTGATGTGACAAATCTGGTACATATTAGCAGAAAATATAAATGGAAGTTTAATATGCTGTTATGTTGGTGCATTGGCAGGGCTGCTGGTGAAGTAAAAGAATTTTATATGCTTCCGGTTGATGGAAAACTGTATAAGTATGAGAGACTGTGATGTACTCTGTAAAGGGTGGTTTCTGCCACCTGAATACATAACGGCTGGCG